>ERZ1740065.14-NODE-14-length-97732-cov-6.374858_pt1 | contig 97732 bp, 91 predicted proteins | sample MGYA00581738_ERZ1740065 | MGnify/ENA primary metagenome ERZ1740065 (study PRJEB43018, sample SAMN04849749) | marine metagenome | isolation source: floating plastic debris | place: Pacific Ocean | collected 2008-09-01 | study: EMG produced TPA metagenomics assembly...
GCGTTGCTTTGTTCGTTGGTGGGGCTGGCCCCTGTGGGGGTTTGGTTAGGGTAATGAATTACGCTACCGCTTTCGGCCTGGATGGCTTTGCACTCGGCGCGGCCAATACCGCGCGCGCCACCGGTTACAACGCATTGCGCGCCATCAAGTCTAGACATGGGGATTCCTCGAAAAGTCGGATGAAGGGTCAGCGCTCAGCGATCGCGCGCTGTTGCGGGGCTGTGGTTTAGCGCGCGCTGATGTTCATCGGACCAACTCCTCGAGTAAGGCCGCCCACCTGCAGCGCTCAGGCCGCGTTGTCAATTCCCAGGTCTGAAAGCTTGCGATAGAGCGTCGAGCGACCAATCCCGAGGCGCCGGGCCACTTCGGTCATCCGACCGCGATAATGGCCGATCGCGAGGCGGATGACGTCGGCCTCGATCTCTTCGAGCGGGCGCAGATTGCCATCCTCGGTATAGAGCATCACGCCCGCCCCTTCGTGCATGTGCGAACCATCAACCACGTCTTGCTCGCCAAGCATTTCGGAAAGCTGCGGGAAGCTTTGCGCGGTCAGTGTGTTGCCCTCGCAATAAACGGCTGCGCGGAACAGCACCGACTGAAGCTGGCGAACATTGCCCGGCCAGTCATAGGCTCCCAGCAACGCCAGCGCGCTTTCGCTGGCGGTGAGGTGGCGAAGCCCCGGCTGCTCTCCGATGCGGCTGAGGAAGTGGCGGGCCAATGCCGGTATATCTCCGGTCCGCTCACGCAAGGGCGGCAAAGCGATCCGTGTTGTCCCGAGCTTCTCAGCAAGCGCCTTATCAAACTGGCCCGCTTCCACCAACGCCTCAAGCGAGCGATTGTTGGCCGAAAGGATACGAACATCGACGCGAAATCCATGCGCGGCTCCGACGGGGCGGATAATCGCGGTCTCCAAGGCCTCTGCCAACCGGGCTTGGAGCGGCCGCGCGATCCGATCAACCTCGTCGAGAACCAGCGTGCCGCCATCGCAATGCTGCATGGCGCCGATCTGGCGATCAAAGGCACCGGGAAAGGCGTTGGGTTCATGCCCGAACAACACCGATTCCAGAGAATTCTGAGGCACGCTGGCGACGTTGATAATGCGCAATGGGGCCTTGGAGCGTGGGGAGGCAGCGTGCATCGCGCGCATGAGCATTTCTTTGCCCGTGCCGCTTTCGCCTTCGATCAACGAATGGGTGTGGCCGCGCGCCGCCTTGGCCGCTTGCGCCAGCGCGGTCCGGAAGGTTGGTGCGGTGCCGATCATGGCGTCGAAATCGAGGCTTGCCGACATTTTTTCGGTGAGCGGCGCAAGCTCATCGCGCGGCGCCTCGCGGCGAGTGACGGCGCGCAAGGCTTCCATCAACCGATCGGGCGAGACGGGCTTGACGAGATAGTCGCTTGCGCCGGCGCGCATCGCCTCAACGGCGAGCAGCGGCGATGCGCTAGCGGTCAGCATAAGGATCGGCAAGGCCGGGCGGCGCTCCTTGAGTTCCTGGATAAGCTCGCAGGCGTCATCACCGGGCACCCACTGATCAAGGAGGATCGCTGAAAGCTGCATGCCTTCGCGCGTGCCAAGCGTGGCGATCGCCGTCTCTGCGTCGCCTGCCACTACGGTACGCCATCCATCGCGCGCAGCGATGGCGGAGATCAGCCGACTTTGCGCAGGCTCATCGTCGATCAGCATAACAAGGCGTGGTTCAGCGTCGGACATCGCGCGCAGCTCAGGCTCCCGTAGATGCCCCGGCCTCTGCGTCCCGGGGCGAAACGTGGACAAGGGCATAGGCAAGACGAGTAAAGACGGGATTAAGCGTGTTCGACCGACCCAAGACGATATACCTCCATTCTGGAGGGCTTGAGCTATCGGCAAGGCTCCGATACGGGCTATCCCGAAGCGGCATAGCAAGAAATCGGCAACCTTTTGCCGCTTGCTCCGTTAGGGATCATCAAGAGGGAACAAAAAGGCATGGCAAGCCAGGATCTGGACCAGAAAGACAAACTCTACGGCGGCTTCATGAGCACGCTGAAATGGGTCATCCCGCTCATCGCGATTATTGTCTTTCTGGTGGTCGCGCTGATCGCTGGATAATCCGGCTGCAAAAGGGGCAAAGCTTACGTGAAGATTGCGGTTCTGAAAGAACGCGCACCCGGTGAAACCCGGGTCGCGGCAACCCCTGAGACTATCAAGAAGTTTGCGGGACTTGGCAGCGAGCTGGCGGTGGAGACCGGGGCCGGCGCAAGCGCCGCTATCCCTGATGCAGCTTACGCCGATGCTGGCGCGAGCGTAGGCAGCGCGTCCGATGTCATGAAGGACGCCGATATTGTCCTTGCAATACAGGCGCCCGATGTGACCTTGCTCAAAGGGGCAAAGGACGGCGCGATGGTCGCGGCTTTGTTTGATCCCTTCAACAACGGCGATCTGTTGGCGTCTTATGCAAAAGCCGGGCTTGAAGCGCTGTCGATGGAATTCATGCCGCGCATCACCCGCGCGCAAGGGATGGACGTGCTTTCGAGCCAGTCGAACCTTTCCGGGTACAAGGCGGTTTTGGCGGCGGCGGACACCTATGGTCGCGCCTTCCCGATGATGATGACGGCGGCAGGCACCGTGCAGGCGGCCAAGTGCTTCATCATGGGTGTGGGCGTTGCGGGCCTCCAGGCGATCGCAACCGCGCGGCGTCTGGGCGCGCAGGTTTCCGCGACCGATGTGCGCTCGGCCACCAAAGAGCAGATCGAAAGCCTCGGCGCCAAAGCGATCTTTGTGCAGGACGTCGAAGGCATCGAAGGCGAAGGCTCGGGCGGCTACGCGACCGAGATGAGCGACGAGTACAAGGCCGCGCAAGCCAAGCTCGTCAGCGAGCACATCGCCAAGCAGGACATCGTGATAACCACCGCGCTGATTCCAGGGCGCGCGGCGCCTGTGCTGATCACCGATGAACAGATCGCGACGATGAAGCCGGGCAGTGTCATTTTTGACCTCGCTGTGGCTCAGGGCGGCAATGTCGAAGGTTCGGTTGCCGATGAAATGGTTGACAAGCACGGTGTCAAAATCATCGGCTATTCGAACACGCCTGCGTCGCTTCCTGCTGACGCCTCGGCGCTGTTTGCGCGCAACCATTTCACCATGTTTCAGGCCTTCTGGGACAAGGAAGCGGGCAAGCCGGAATTTGACGAGGAAATCGGCGACGCCATCCGCCTGACGAAGGGTGGGGAAGTGGTCAATGAGAGGCTGAAGGGGTGAGTTCGGTTGTCGATCTGGGGCGACTTGAACCTGTCGAGTTGCGGCAAGCTTGGCCGGATGAGGCTAAGAACTTCACGCCTTGGCTCGCCGAAGAGGATAATCTGGCTCTGCTTGGCAGTATTCTCGGACTGCAACTTGAGCTTGAAGCGGTTGAGAAGCAGGTTGGGCCCTTCGCGGCCGATATTCTTGCCAAAGAATGCTCTGGTGGTGGATGGGTTCTTATAGAGAACCAGATCGAAGTTACCGATCACTCTCACCTTGGGCAGATTTTGACCTACGCAGCTGGGCTTGATGTCTCGGTCATAATCTGGATAGCGCGCGATTTTCGAGAGCAGCACCGTGCGGCGCTCGATTTCTTGAACCGCGTGACTGACGAAGATCACCTCTTCTTCGGTGTGAGAGTTGAACTGTTAAAGATTGGAGAGAGCTCTTTCGCCCCAAATTTTCCGGTCGTAGCGAAACCAAATGACTGGTCCAAACAAACTGCTGCTGCCAAGTTTGCTGCGGAAGAAAGCTTGAGTCCGACCCAAGCGCTCTATCGAGAGTTTTGGACTCAGCTCATTTCCAAAGCCAGTGGCGTTTACCCTGCCCTTGCGGCCCGGAAACCGTACAAGGGGAACTGGCAAACCGCCGAACGTGTTGGGTCTGGGCCAGGGTTTGCGGTTGACTCAAACGCCTGCTTTGTGAGCGGCAACAAACTGCGAATAGAGGCGTACATCAGCGGTACAGCGGCGCCTTTGGCGTTCGATCAGTTGCTGGCCTTCAAGCACGAGATCGAAAGCGAAATCGATCATGGATTGTCGTGGGCGACTCTGCAGGGGCACGAGAAACGCATCGCGCTTTACATGCCAGGTATCCAGAAGAAAGCCGACAAGGCGCAGTGGGGCGAACAGCAAGCTTGGTTGTTGGCCAATTGGCGGAAAATGGCCGATGCGTTCGGTGCTTATGTGACAAAGATCAAAATCAAAAATGATGGGGTGGACGCGTAAATAATGGACTTTATCTCAATCCTCTCGATCTTCGTGCTGGCGTGTTTCGTCGGCTATTACGTGGTCTGGTCGGTCACCCCGGCGCTGCACACGCCGCTTATGGCAGTGACCAACGCTATTTCCTCGGTGATTATCGTCGGTGCGCTGATTGCGGCGGCTGAGGCGGGTAGCCCGGCGGCCAAGTATCTGGGCCTGTTCGGTGTGGTGCTTGCGAGCGTCAACATCTTCGGCGGCTTTGCCGTGACCGAGCGCATGCTCGCCATGTACAAAAAGAAGGAGAAGTGACTATGAGCCGCTTCCCTTCCGTACTCGCGACCGCGGCCATCGCCGCGATATCAACCACTCCCGCCCACGCTGCTGGCGGCGGTGAGGTCAACGAATGGGCGATGCTAGCCTATCTTGTCTCGGGCGTGTTCTTTATCCTCGCGCTGCGCGGTCTTTCGAGCCCCGCCACGAGCCGCGCGGGCAACCGCAACGGCATTATCGGCATGGTGATCGCGGTGGCGACAACACTGGTCACCCACAGCCTCGCCACCATCCCTGAGATCGGTATTGCGATCTTCCTTGGCGGCGTCATCGGCGTGACCATTGCGCGCAAGATCGCGATGACCTCCATGCCCGAACTGGTAGCGGGATTTCACAGCCTTGTGGGCCTGGCCGCAGTCGTTGTGGGCCTGGCGGCATGGCTGGATCCGGCCAGCTTTGGCATTCTGGAGCCTGGTACGGATCAGATCCAGATGGTCAGTCGGATCGAACTGGGTCTGGGGATCGCGATTGGCGCGATCACCTTTTCCGGCTCGGTCATCGCGTTTCTCAAGCTTTCCGGCCGGATGAGTGGATCGCCGATCCTTTTGCCCGCCCGCCACATTATCAATCTGGGTACTCTCGTCGCGATCCTGGGCATTATCGGATTCTACGCGGTCTCGCCCGAAGGCGCGGCGGGGCAGGGTTGGATGGTCCCCGCGGTCGCTGCGCTGGCCTTCATCATCGGCTTTTTGCTGATCATCCCGATTGGCGGCGCGGACATGCCGGTGGTCGTCTCGATGCTCAACAGTTATTCCGGCTGGGCTGCGGCGGCGATGGGCTTCACGCTCGGCAACACCGCGATGATCATCACCGGCGCGCTGGTTGGATCATCGGGCGCGATCCTTAGCTACATTATGTGCCGCGCGATGAATCGCAGCTTCATTAGCGTGATAGCTGGGGGCTTTGGCGCGGAGGACGGCGCGGGCGGCGACGGCGCGCCGCGTGAGCAGCGCCCTTACAAGCAAGGCAGCGCCGACGATGCGGCCTTCATGCTGGAACAGGCCGAAAAGGTTATCATCATTCCGGGTTACGGCATGGCTGTTGCGCAGGCGCAGCACATTCTGCGCGAAATGGCGGACGCGCTTAAGGAAAAGGGCGTTGACGTCAAATACGCGATCCACCCGGTTGCGGGTCGTATGCCAGGGCACATGAACGTGCTGCTCGCCGAAGCGAATGTGCCCTATGACGAGGTGTTCGAGCTCGAAGATATCAACTCCGACTTCGCGCAGGCCGATGTTGCTTTCATCATCGGGGCAAACGACGTTGTGAACCCGGCGGCCAAGACCGACAAAGCCTCGCCCATTTACGGCATGCCCGTCTTCGATGTCGACAAGGCCAAGCAGGTCTTTTTCATCAAGCGCTCAATGGGCGGCGTCGGCTATGCCGGCGTTGACAACGACGTGTTTTATATGCCGCAGACCGTAATGCTGCTCTCCGATGCCAAAAAGATGGTTGAAGAGATCGTGAAGGCGCTCGATTAAGTGGGCGTTGCGAGACAATAGCGAGCGCGTCAGCAATGCGTTTGGCACCAGGGGGCTCGGTTTAAGGATCGAATACTATGGCGAGACGCAAGGCACGCACAGCGAATAATGGCAACACCGCACAGCTGGTTCTGATCATGGCCGCTGTTTTTGTTGCCGGGGTTTTCGCTGCCTGGCTGTTTCTTCGCGATGATGGCATTCTGGAGCAAGTCACAGCCGCTCGGGTCGAGCAAGTCATGCTCGACAATAGAGTACCTCCAACAAAGGCCGAGTGTATGGCGACGGCGCTGGCGGATCGGCTGAACTGGGAGCAGCTTCAGAAGCTCAAGCGGATTGCGCCACGCGATGGCGAGTTCGCTGTTCCGCTTTCCACGGGTGAGGCGATAAGACGCTTGCGCCGGGTTGAAGACCGCCACGCAGTCGAACAGTTAGCCCGAGTGTCGGGGAAATGCGGTCTTGAGGCGCTGATCGGCTGAAATTTAGCGCTCTTGCAATCCTCGCTCCTCGCGCCACTATGCGGGTATCTGAGGGGGATATAATCATGAACGCAGCCATTGCCCGCGCTTCGACAATCCTGGTGGCGTGCGCGCTGGCCTTTGCGCCTCCGATCCACGCGCAGCGCCACGATGAACACACCGCCAAATCCAACTTTGCGCCTGAGCGCGTGGGCGCGGAATATATGGTGATGGAAACCACCGCGAACGAGGAGGCCAAGGGGTCTTTCCTGCGCGGGCTCGCCCTTTTGCACAACTTTGAATACGCCTTCGCCGCCAAGGAATTTCGCAAAGCCCAGGAGGCCGATCCCGATTTCGTTATGGCCTATTGGGGCGAAGCGATGACGCACAATCATCCGCTGTGGGCCGAACAGGATCGTGACGCAGCGCAAGAGATCCTTGGCCGACTCGGCGCCGATCCGGCGGCTCGCGCGGCGAAAGCGCGCAGCGACAAAGAGCGCCAATGGCTCGCGGCCGTGGAGACGCTGTACGCTGTTGAGGGGACAAAGATTGAGCGTGATCTGGCCTACCTTGCCGTGATGCAAACCATGTTGGCGGCGGACCCAGAGGATATCGATGCGCGCGCCTTCGCCGGTCTGGCGACGCTCGGCTCTTCGCACGGAGGACGGCAGATCGCGATCTATATGGAGGCCGCCGGGATCCTTGAGCCGGGTTTTATGACGCATTCGATGCACCCGGGCATCCTGCATTATCTGATCCACTCTTACGACGATCCCACCCACGCCCCTTTGGGCGAGCGCATGGCCAAGCGTTACGCCGTGGTCGCGCCCGATGCGGGCCATGCGCAGCATATGGTCAGCCATATCTATCTCGCGCTCGCCGACTGGGAGGCGACGGAGAAAGCCAATGTCAACGCCGCTAAGGTGGTCAACCTCCAGCGCGCAGCGCAGGGGCGTTTTGAGCTCTTTTGCGGCCACTACAACGAGTGGCTCGCTTACGCGCAACTGCAACAAGGCAAGCAGGCCGGCGCCGAGCTGACCCGCAAATGCGTCGATCAGGTTCGAGGCATGGTCGCCAAGGCGGAGGGCACGGAATATCTGCGCGGCGCTTGGAGTGCGGCGGGCATGGCGCTGTTCCTCGGGGTGGACGAGGGCGAGTGGCTCGAACCGATCGACCTTCCAAAGACCCCCGAGACCGCCCGGGCGCGCTTCACGCAGGCGCATGCGGAAATTCTGCGGTATCACGACAGCGACCTGCCTAAAGCCAAAGCGGGGCTGGCGCAGATGAAGGCGCTCTACGCTCAGTTCAACGCGATGATGGATGAAGAAACCCGATCGGCTTATGGCGTCTGGCTTGAACGCGCGATCGAACGCGGTGATGCAATCGTGGAGATGTCTGAAGGCGACCGCGAAGCGGGGCTGGCGGCGCTCGAAAGAGCGGCAGCGGCTGAGCTTGCTTTGCCGATCGTCTTTGGCCCGCCCGTCATCTTCAAACCAAGCTACGAAATCCTGGGCGAGATACACTTGGCCGAAGGCCGCCAGGCCGAGGCCGCCGAGGCGTTTGCCAAGTCGCTAAAACTGGCGCCGGGACGCAGGCTGTCGCTTGCCGGTCTGGATGCTGCTAAACTCCTCGGCGATCAGGCTATTGTGAACGAGCCCGGTATCAGCGAAGATGTAGCGACACTAATCTTGGGAGGGATTAAGCCATGACCAGAACCCTATTCGCCGCCGCGCTGCTCGCGTCAGCCGCGCCCGTTCTTGCCGACAATCACACGATTGCACCTGGCGATGGTGCTGCTGAGCGCCTGCAGGAAGCGCTCATCCTGGCCGAGCCGGGTGACACTATCATGCTCGAAGCGGGGCGGTACGCGCTCACCGAAGGGCTCAGTCTCGACGTCGAAGGCGTCACGATCAGGGGCGCTGGCATGGAGGGCGATACGCAGTCCATCTTGGACTTCACCAACCAGCAGGGCGCGGGCGAGGGGCTCCTCGTCACCTCGGACAACGTCACCTTGCGCGATTTTGCGGTCGAGAACGCCAAAGGCGACGGTATCAAGTCCAAAGGCGCCGACAACATCATCTATCACGGCCTGCGGATTGAGTGGACGGCGGGGCCCAAGGCCTCGAACGGCGCTTACGGCATCTATCCGGTCGAAAGCTCGAACGTCCTGGTACAGGACAACTATGTGCGCGGCGCTTCAGACGCTGGCATTTACGTGGGCCAGTCGGAAAACATCATCGTGCGCCGTAACCGAGTGGTTGAGAACGTGGCGGGCATCGAGATTGAGAACTCGAACTACGCTGAAGTTACTGAAAACCTGACCACAAAGAACACTGGCGGCATCCTCGTGTTTGACCTGCCGGGCTTGCCGAAAGTAGGCGGCGGCAGCGTGCTGGTCGCGCGCAACGCGGTGATCGACAACAACACCGATAACTTTGCCCCTGAAGGCAACATCGTCGCCAGCGTGCCCGCGGGCACCGGCGTGATGATTATGGCCAACACTAACGTGCAGGTGCGCGAAAACGCGCTGATCAACAACAACACCAGTCATGTGATGCTGATCGCTTACACGCAGGACTACAACGACGATCGCTATCAACCGCGCGCGGTGGACGTCGCGATCAGCGGCAATGTCTATTCGAGCGGTGGCACCGCGCCCGATTTTCCGGGCGGGGACATGTTGGCTGCGGCCGTGGGCGGCGCGCTTCCTCCCATCCTTGTCGATGGCCTGCAGCAGGGCCTGACAGTGACGGATGAGGTGCCGGTCCTGTCGCTCGGCCTTACCAAAGTGGGCCAGCAATTGGCGGAGGCCTCGCCGCAGCCTTGGAGTCAGGCGGATGAAGTGCCGTCCAAGCGGCTAGCTGCGGTTGTTCTGCCGGAAGGAATGGAGGCGCGATTGCAGTGAAGCTTGCCAATGGGATCTTCCTAGGCGCGCTTGCCGTGTGCGCCATCGCGATTGGAGCGCGCTCGCTGCCGGCCAGCGCGCTTCCCACGCATCGCGTCAATGTGGAAGCTGTCTTGGGCGTCGAGCAGCTTGATGGGAAAGTCAGCAAGTATCCACGCAGCTTGAGCGAATACGGCTTTTTCCTCGACGCCGCTGGGCGCGAGCCCGATGCGCGGGTGATCCCATACGAGCTCAACACGCCCCTTTATTCCGACGGAGCCGACAAGCTGCGATATATCTTTCTGCCCGAAGGCGCGACAATGACGGATACGGGCGAGGGCGGGTTGCTCGACCTCCCTGTGGGCTCTGCGATCATCAAAACCTTTGCTTTCGGCGGGGGAGAGGATCAACACTATATCGAGACGCGCCTGCTGCTGCACCGCGCCGATGGCTGGCTGGCGCTGCCGTACAAGTGGAATGAGGAACAGACCGAGGCGAAGCTCGCTCTGGTGGGTGCACGGATGGAACTGACCCGGCCTGACGGAGAAACGATCAGCTATCAGGTCCCCAACAAGAACCAGTGTAAACAATGCCATGTGAAGCACGATGTGGTGACGCCCATCGGACCCAAGTCGCGCAACCTGTCGCGGGGCTGGCTTGCCGCGCAGGCGAGCGCGGGCCGGATCGAAGCCTTGCCAGCGATCCATGACACGGTGCCGCAGTGGGAGGGGCGAGCGCATAACTCGGACAAAGAGGCGCTCGCTCGAGGTTATCTCGATGTGAACTGCGCGCATTGCCACCAGCCCGGAGGCAGCGCGTCGAACAGCGGGCTGGACCTGCGCTGGGAGCAGAAAGACACCTACGCGGTTGGCATTCGCAAGCCGCCGGTCGCTGCCGGGCGCGGAGCGGGCGGTCACAAAGTCTCGATCGCGCCGGGTGATCCCGATGCCTCTATCCTGCTCTACCGCATGAGTTCCACCGAACCGGGCGTCGCCATGCCTGAGCTGGGCCGCTCGACCAATGATGACGACGGCATCGCGGCCATCCGCGCCTGGATTGAAAGTATGGAGGCGTCCTCTTGAAGTGGTTTGTGCGTGTTCTTGGCGTTTTGATCGCCTTGCTGGTCGTCCTGTTTGTCATCTTCCGCACCCCTGACACCGACCCAGACGCCATGCGCGCCAAGTATGGCGGTGCGCCTTCGCAATTTGTCGAGCTGCCGTCAGGTCAGACGATCCATGTGCGCGATGAGGGTGCGGGTGACGGGCCGCCGATCATTCTGATCCACGGCGCCAATTCGAGCCTGCACACCTGGGACCAATGGGCAAAGGAGCTCACACCCAATCACCGCGTTATTCGATTTGATACGGTTGGCCACGGCCTCACCGGCGCGGCCGAGGATGGCGATTATTCGAAGGAGCGCTACGTCGCGGATCTGGACGCTTTGGCCGAGCACTTTGAGCTTGAGACCTTTGTGGTGGCGGGCAGTTCGATGGGGTGATGGATTTCCACCGCTTACGCGATTGCGCACCCCGATCGTGTCGCAGGTCTTGCGCTGCTCAACGCTAGCGGCGCGCCGCGCAAGCCCGACGAGGGACGCTTGTATTTGGGCGCGACTATCGCGCAAACACCGGTGCTCAATTCGATCATGACGATGATCACACCGCGTGATCTGGTGCGCTCCAGCCTAGAGGACGCGGTCGCCGATCCCTCGGGGATCACCGAAGAGACGGTTGATCGCTATTGGGAATTGCTGCGCTATCCCGGCAACCGCCAGGCGGCGGTGGACCGCGCCAACACCCCGCGCGGCGGTCCGTTTGCGCCCGAGGATGTGGCGGGTCTTACCATGCCTTCTCTGGTCATGTGGGGCGCGCTTGATCAGGTCACACCGCCCAGCGGCGCGGAGTTTTACGCTGAGCACCTGCCTAATGACACCGCCATCACTTATGACGCGGTGGGTCACGTCCCCATGGAAGAGGCTCCCGAAACCTCGGTTTCGGACTTTGAGAAGTGGCTGCTTAACCTTGCGGAAACCATACAAGAGCCCGAAGCGGCAGAATAATTCCTACCCTATGGACGCTGGCGCGCGTTCATCGCTACACCTTAAAGCAGGGCTAACCGGATTCGAGGGACTGGGCGTTGCGCAAACTGGGCATGATTGGCGGAATGAGCTGGGTCTCGACCGGTATTTATTACGATAGAATCAATCGGATAGTGCAGCGTCGTGCGGCTCCCATGGCGAGCGCACCGCTTCTGATCGAAAGCCTCGATTTTGCTCAAATGTACGCCATCCGCGATGACAAGGATTGGAAGAGGGCTGCCGACGTCCTCGCTGAAAGCGCCAAACGTCTAGAAGGCGCTGGGGCCGAGGCGCTGATCATCGGCGCGAACTCCATGCACAAGCTCTATGACGATGTGGCCGAGGCCGTCGAGATACCCATTTTGCACATCGCTGACTATATAGGCGCTGCGCTCAAGTCGTCGGGCCACAAGAGTGCGGCTTTGTTCGGTACACGCAACGTCATGACGGAAAGCTTCTACCGAAAACGATTGGTGGCTCAGGGCATTGATCTCCTCCCGCCGGATATGGCCAATGTCGAGGCGCTTGATAGGATAATCTATGACGAACTCATGGTGGGTAAGGTGACCCGTGACGCGCAGCGCTCGCTCAAGACCATGTTCACCAACAAGGCGCAGGAAGGCGCGGATGCGATTGTGCTCGCTTGCACCGAGTTGGACCTTGTGGTGGATGTTGATGCCAATGTGCTTCCCGTGTTCGATTCCACTCGAATTCACTGCGACGCGGCTGCGGATTGGATCTTGGGGCAAGAACCCGCGCAGTAGTCTGCCGTTGGTCGCGGATAGAAAACCGTTGATCGAATGATACAATTGCAAAGGGTGCAAGTTCGTCGCGTGGCCCCTAGATGCCCGCCGCAAGCTGTAACTGAATTGTAACAGTCAGCTTAACGGGTCCTCGGGTCGCAATCCGAAGATCCGTGGGGCCACTCACCACCCCCCAAAGCACCCGGTGGGTGGCCCCCTACGCTTTCTCAGTGTGGCGCCGTGATTGGTCCAAAGGGACCAGTGACCTTGGCTTTCCACTCTTATCGGCCTCAGGCTGGCGCAGTTTACGATCTGTTCCCGTTGAGCGCGTCCGCACAGGTGACTAATTGCAGTGGTGTGACACCTCGCGCCCCCTTTGCCGCTGATCCCGCCGCGCATGGCGGCCGCGAGTTTGCACGTATCGCGAGCCCGCGGCCTCAAGCCTTGGCTGCCCAGATGGAGGTGAGAGGCCCCCGGACCGACTTTCAGCGCGACCGCGACCGCATCATCCATTCGATGAGCTTTCGGCGTTTGAAGTCGAAGACCCAGGTCTTCATCGCGCCAGAGGGCGACCACTATCGCACCCGTCTTACGCATAGTCTTGAAGTGGCGCAGATCGGACGCGTTATCGCGCGCGCTTTGGGAGTGGACGAAGACCTGACCGAAGCGATTTGCTTGGCCCACGATCTGGGACACCCGCCCTTCGGTCACGCCGGGGAAGACGCGCTCAGCGACGCGATGGTGCGCTTTGGTGGTTTTTGTCACAACGCGCAGGCGCTGCGCACGGTCATGCGGCTCGAAAGCCCCTACCCCGAGCATGATGGGCTTAACCTGACATGGGACCTTCTTGAGGGACTCGCTAAGCACAACGGCCCGGTCGCTCAGCCAAACTGGGCGCTGGCCGAACTCGACGCAGACTTTCCGCTGGCGCTTCGCACCTGGCCCTCGCTCGAGGCACAGATTGCGGCGTTGTCGGATGATATCGCGTACGACAATCACGACATAGATGATGGACTGCGCGCCGGATTTCTGGATCTCGATGATCTGCTCGAGCTTGAGTTCCTTGCCGATCAGTGGCGCGCTGTTGAGCGGCGGTTTCCTCGCGCGCCTCGCGATCGGCAATTGCGCGAACTTGTGCGTGATCAGATCGGTGTGATGGTCAACGATGCGCTGGAGCACACGCGCGAAGCCGTGGCGGGTATGGAATCGGTGGCGGATGTTCGCGCCAGCGGTCGTCGGCTCGCCGGTTTTTCGCCTATGATGGGAGATTATGAGCGCACTCTGAAGGCTTTCATGTACGAAAAGCTCTACTACCATCCTGATCAGGTCGCAGCGGCGGAGCGCGCGCGCGACGTTGTGGCGCGTCTTTTTGCGGCCTACTCGCAGGACAGTTCCTTGATGCCCGATCGTTGGCGGGCTGTGCTTCCCCAAGAAGAGCCGCATCGTTCGCGAATGATTGCGGACTTTGTCGCTGGAATGAGCGATCGGTTTGCGATGGATTCCTGCGCTGCGATCTACGGCACACAGCCCAAAGGTCTGGTCAATGTCTGAAGGCTGGCGAGAAGGGGGCTTTCGGGCTAGTCGTGCGCCGCAAGGAAGGGACGCTCAGCGCCAATCCGAACAGCCCGAGCGCGTGGGGCTGGTCGGGGCAACCGGCCTAATCGGCAGCACCTTAATCCAGATATCGAGCGCAAGCGACGTCGCCCGCATGGTTGGCATTGCTCGGCGCGAAATCGAAATGCCACAAGGCGCCCGTATGGAGCTGTTTGTCGCCGATCCCGAAAAGTGGGGCGAGGTGCTTGCCGCTGTGCGACCGCACGCTCTCATTTGTGCGCTCGGCACGACCTGGCGCAAGGCGGGCAGGACGGAAGAGGGTTTTCGCGCCGTTGACCAGGATCTGATTGTTGAGACCGCGCGCTCTGCAAAGGAAGCGGGGGTCTCAAACCTGGTTTTGATCAGCGCGGCGGGCGCGGATCCGCGTTCAAAGAATCTCTACCTAAGGGTAAAGGGCGAAACGGAAATTTTGGTGGCGGCTCAAAAGTTTAAACGGCTTGATATCCTGCGGCCAGGTCTTCTTCGTGGGCAGCGCGTGGGCGACTTTCGGTTTCTTGAACGGCTCGCCTTGGCTATGAGCCCGGTGATCGAACCGCTTTTGCCCCAGAGATACGCCGCCTTTCGCTCAGTTGGCTCGCAATTGGTGGCCGAGGCGGCGTTGGGCCTTGCCATGCGCCGGGCCGCAGGGCGCTTTATTCACGACAACGAAGCGATGCGGCGAGCCGCCCGCGAATGGCGGACACGATCGGAGTAGACCCGGATGGACTGGAGCGTTGTCTTCAATGGCGTCAATCTCGTTGCTTTGGTCGCCTGGCTATTGTTGATCGGTGCACCGCGTTGGCCCGCTTTGCTCTCCGGAATCCTCTATCTCGCGATCGGTGGGCTTTGCGCGCTCTACGCGAGCATGGTGATCAGTGTTTTGAGCGGCTTCATCCCTGCGGGAAATGGGGGCGCGGATTTCACCACAATCGAGGGCATCCGCGCGATTTTCGCTAGCGACGTTGGAGTGGTGATCGGCTGGACCCATTACCTCGCCTTTGATCTGTTTGTTGGCCTTTGGATTGCCCGCGACGCTGACGCGAAGTTCTTTTCGCGCTGGGTGCAGGCGCCGATCCTGCTGGCGACTTTTCTGGCCGGTCCGCTTGGGCTGATTATCTGGCTTGTCATCCGCGAGCCGCGCGCGCGGGCAAGGGGACGCTTTCACTGACGGCAAAACGGCTGGACGGCTGGTCCGGCGCTGCTAAGCTTTGGCAAAGCGTTCCGTAAGGGAGAGACGTACATGGCTAAGAGCGCGAAAGCAGACTATACCTCTTTAGACGAATTCCTGACCTATTGGGCCCGTGAGCGTCCCGATGGCGTTGCGCTTGAAGAGGGTGAGCGGCGTACAACCTACGGCGAGGCCGAGGCTTTGACCCGCCAGCTTATGGCGTTCCTTGCGGCGCACGGTGTGACCAAAGGAGATCGTTTCGCCTATTTGGGTAAGAATTCAGACCGCTATTTTCTTCTGCTTTACGCCGCTGGGCGAATGGGGGCGGTGATTGCGCCAATCGGTTGGCGCCTCGCCCCGCGCGAAATCGGCTATATCCTTGGCGATACGGGGTCAAAGCTGCTGCTTGCCGAAGCCGAATTCCTCGATACGGCGAAGGCGGTTTGTGGCAGCATGGAAGGCGGCCCTGCGGTGTTTGATGCGGTTGAGGCGTTTACGGCCGCTAGAGACATGGTGCTGACCGCCGTGACGCCGCCGCATCCGGATGAGCCGGTGTTGCAGCTTTACACGTCCGGCACCACGGGCAATCCGAAGGGCGCGCAGCTTTCGAACCGGAACCTCTTTTCGCTGCGCAAGCCGAGCGTCGAAGCCGATTTGCCGTGGCAGAAGTTCGAGGCAACGGATTGCGTCCTAGGCGCCATGCCGATTGCTCATATTGGTGGAACGGGCTCCGGGCCGATTGCGGTTGGCAATGGGATTCGCATTCACATTCTCCCTGAATTCACGCCACTTGGTGCGCTTGAGGCGATTGAGGGCGGGGCGACTTTGCTGTTCCTTGTTCCGGCGGCGATCCAGATGATGATCCAACACCCCAGAGCAGCCGAAACTGACTTTTCCGGTTTGCGTTACCTCATGTATGGCGCTGCGCCTATGCCACTGGAATTGCTCAAGGAAGCCGTTCGCACCATGCCCGACACCGGCTTCATGCAGGTCTATGGTATGACTGAGACGACCGGCACGATTTCGATGCTGCCGCCGGAGGATCACGACCTTGCCGGCAATCAGAGGATGCGGTCAGCGGGCAAGGCGGTCCCAGGGGTCCAGATCGAGGTGCGGGGGGGCAACAACAAAGAGCTGCCGCGCGGCGAGATTGGCGAGGTGTGCATCCTCTCACCATCAAACACAGCCGGGTACTGGAAGCTGCCGGAAGCGACCGCCAAGACGATTGATCCAGATGGCTGGCTGCACACCGGCGATGCGGGGATCATGGACGACGACGGATATGTCTACATCCAGGATCGGATCAAGGACATGATCATTTCGGGCGGCGAAAACGTCTACCCCGCCGAAGTCGAAAGCGCGATCTACGGCCACCCGGCGATTGCCGAGGTCGCGGTGATCGGCATACCGAGTGAGAAATGGGGTGAGGAGGTCAAGGCCTGCATCGTCGCCAAGCCCGGCATGGAAATCGACTGCAACGATGTGATCGCCTATACGCGCGAACGAATTGCGGCCTTTAAGGCGCCGAAAAGCGTTGATGTCATTCCCGAAATGCCACGCAACGCTTCGGGTAAGATCCTGCGCCGCCAATTGCGCGCGCCCTATTGGGAGGGACAAGAGCGGCAGGTCAACTGAACGCTTGTCGCCGTGAAAAAGCACGCGCCCGCCACTCTTCGCAACCGCGACGCGATCTTGTCGGTTTTGCGCGAGGAATTGCCGGTGACAGGCCGTGTACTCGAAATCGCGGCGGGTTCGGGCGAGCATGCGGTGTTCTTTGCCCGATGGCTGGCCCCTCGCAAATGGGTGCCCACGGATCCATCGCCCGACGCGCTCGCCAGTATCGCTGCCTACGCGCGCGAGGCCAAACTGCCTAATCTTGAGGCACCCCTGGAACTCGACGCCAGTGTTCCAGACTGGCCAGTTGCGAAGGCTGATGCAATTGTGTGCATCAATATGGTCCATATCAGTCCGTGGACTGCGACGCAGGGGCTGTTTGCCGGCGCTGCCCAAATTCTAAGCAACTCCCGGTCACCCTTGATCCTCTATGGACCCTATTTCGAGTCCGGTATTCCACCAGCGGTGTCCAACCTCCAGTTTGACGCCGGGTTGAAAGAGCGTAATCCGAACTGGGGCATCCGCAATGTGGATGATGTGGACGCTGTGGCCAGCGATCACGGCTTTGCGCGTCGCTCTCGGCATACAATGCCCGCGAACAACCTGACGCTGGTCTACCGCAGGATGTGACTTAGTCGTCGTCGTTGATGACGTCTTCGCCGGCCTCGCCAACCGAGGTTATGTCTTCCCCCAACCCCTTGACTGTGTTGCAGGCCGCCGCGCTAAGCGAAAGAGCGGCCAAAGTCAGGAACGCGAAACCGCGGTGGGTGCTTGTCTGTCTCTTCATGGTCCTACGCTAGCCCGCTTCGGGCCCGGCCTGCCGCTTTTGTGCGAGCAGCCGTTCTCGGTATGCGATGAGCGCCCCGGCTCCGATGATCAAAGGCGCTCCAAGAGCCAGCGTGGCCGGTGCGGCGCGATCAAACACGGCGTAGCCATACCACGTCGCCCACAGCAAAGCGGTGTAGTCCATCAACAAGATCACCGCGGCCGAGCCGAACCGCAGGGAGGTTGTCAGCAGGATCTGTACGATGCCGCCCATGATCGCGGTTGCGAAGATCAGCGTCCAAGACCACGGGCTGTGCGTTGCCCAAAAAAAGGGCAGGGCAACCAGGAGAACCGGCAAACTCAAGGCGGTGAACCAGAAGACAATCGCCCACGGGTTTTCGGTCTTGTTGAGATCCTGGATCTGGAAACTGATAAGCGCGACCATCAGGGCCGCGATCAGAGCGACCGTTACACCCCAGACCGAGACCCCGTCGGTCAAGCTGCCCGGCTGCATTACGATCAAGACACCCCCAAAACCCAGAACCACTGCTAGCGATCGGTATTTGCCCACACGTTCGCCAAACAGAACAACGGCGATCAGGACTGCAAAGAATGGGGCGGTAAATCCTAGCGTCGTCGCTTCGGCAAGCGGCAAGAGCAGCACCGCGCCATAGGTGAAGAGCATGCCAACTAGCCCCATCGCAGCGCGCAGCGCGTGGGACTTCATCCGTTCGGATTTCAACAGCGCGGTTTGGCGCAGCGCGAGTAGGCCTGCGCCGATCAGTGCAAAGGTGACCGCCTGACGCCAGAATATGAGCTCCACCAGGTGCGCGCCGTGCTCTCCGGCCAGTTTCACGAGCATTCCCATGGTTGCTAGCGCAAAGGCGGTCAGGAGCCGCAATCCAAGCGCGAGAAAGGGGCGGGGGCGAGCGATTGTTCCATCCATTGCAACCGAGCGCTTGGGGCAGCGAAGCGTGTTGCGCAAGCGCGGCGAAGCCCTACATGCATCGGATGATGCCGGATCCTCTTACCCAATGGGCGCTGGCCAGCGATGCGATGCGGCTCGCTTCCACGGGATGCGCGCTTTGGCTGATCGCCGGTGGCGCAGCGGCCATGGAGTGGCGGCGCAATCGCCTGCGCTCTCTCGAACGGTTGGAGAGGGTCGGCTGGGTCCCATGGACGCCGATTTTTCTTATGTGTGCGATGGTTGGTGGCGGGTGCCTGATGATGGGTGTTCCCGCCGTCCTGGGCGAGCTTTAGAGGCAGGCTTCCAGATACGCTTGGTCAAAGCCGAACTGGCGCGCCTTCTCAAGCGTGTAAGGGCGCAAACCCGATGAGCGGAATTCGCCTAGAATCTTTCCGTCCTCGCTCTCGTCCAAGTACTCGAACTTGAACAATTCCTGCGTGACGATGACTTCGCCCTCCATCCCGATCACTTCGGTGATGTTGGTGGTGCGACGAGACCCGTCGCGCAGACGCTTCACCTGAACGATCAGGTCGACCGATTCGGCAATCTGACGGGAGATCGCCTCTTTCGGGATTTTGATGTCGCCCATCAGGATCATGTTTTCCATACGGCCCAGACACTCACGCGGCGAGTTGGCGTGGAGCGTACACATCGAGCCATCGTGGCCCGTGTTCATCGCCGCGAGAAGGTCGAAACATTCGGCGCCGCGAATCTCACCCAGGATGATCCGGTCCGGACGCATACGCAGGGCGTTCTTGACAAGGTCACCGATCGTGATCGCACCCTGACCTTCAAGGTTGGGCGGACGCGTTTCGAGGGGCAGCCAGTGCGGCTGTTGCAGACGAAGTTCGGCGGCGTCCTCGATCGTCAGCACGCGCTCGCCCGGGTCGATCATCTTCGACAGGGCGTTGAGCATGGTCGTTTTACCCGAACCGGTACCGCCCGAGATGACGACGTTCATCCGGCATGCGCCCGCGATCTTCAGCGCGGTGCACATCTTATCGGACATCGAGCCGAATTCCTTGAGCATGTCCAAGGTGATCGGTTTCTCGGAGAACTTACGAATGGAGATCGCGGTGCCACGCAGCGACAGCGGCGGAACGATGACGTTCACACGAGAGCCGTCTTTCAAACGGGCATCAGCCAGCGGCGTCGTCTGGTCAACTCGGCGGCCGACCTGGTTCACGATACGCTGGGCGATCTGGAAAAGGTGCTGTTCGTCGCGGAACCGGATGGGCGCGATGATGAGCTTACCCTTCTTTTCAATGTAAGTCTGATCCGGGCCATTGACCATGATGTCAGACACGTCCGGATCGTTTAGCAGCTCTTCGAGCGGTCCGAAACCGAGCAGTTCATCGATGAGAACTTTCTCAAGCGCAAATTGCTCGCGGCGGTTCAGCGTGACCTTCAGCTCGGCCAGCACTTCCATGATGATCGGGCGGAATTCTTCGCTCAGCTCTTCCTTCGAAAGCGTCGCGGCGGCTTCCGGGTCAACGCGTTCGAGCAGGCGCGGGAGCACCTGCTCCTTGATCTTGTGGACGCTCGCTTCAAAGCCTTCTGGCTGGCCGGAAGCGTTCTGAACCGCGGCGGCGCGTTCGGCAAGGCGATCCATGGCCTCCGCGGTGCTGCCCTTTGCCGGACCGGATTGCGAAGGCTCGGGCGCGGGTGTCGGTTTCGCCGGTGCCGCTTCTTCTGCGTCGTTGGGCAACGGGGGGAACTGCTCTCCACCATTGGGCTGCTCTGGGGCGCGGGCGCCGGTTTTCATGGGTCGAGCCACGCCGAAGGCAGGCCGACCGCCCGGCTTCATGTTGCCGGCGTTGCCCTTTTTCCCGAATGCACTCATTCCAAGCCCCCAAGGCTCCAAAAACGTCCGCAGCACCTCAAGCGCACAGTGGCAAAAGGTCCCTGTCGAAATTTGGTGAATAGACTGGAAAGCTTATTTTTTCCCTAAGGCGGGCGACCTTGCTATGTGCAATCCGAGCCAAGACCAAAGTCAGCGACCCCACAGAAATTGGCGCACCTTTTGGCGGCCACACCTTCATTTCGGTCGAAATCCTGCCGCACAGCCAACTTCAGAAATGGTCAGCGAAAATGGCGACAGAGCGCGTTGATCATCATCGCGGCGACGAGATGAGACGATCCTTTCGCTGTCCGGATACATGTTCTCAATTGCGCCACTTCAATAAGAGCCACGGGACCCGATCAGCTGCAAACTGGGTGCGATTGTGGCGATCAAAGTATGGCGGCATATGGTCGCCGACGATGAGGATGTCCGTCGGAGGAAAATCATCTTGGACGATCTGCGCCACCAAGGCCTCGTCGATCGCGTCCCAAATGGCGAATTGTCGGCAAATCATAGGATAATCACGGGCAAGCTTGTCGGAGACACGCTCGCAGTTTTCGACTTCAAGATTGCCGCCAATTGGTACGGGCAGATGCGAATTGAGGGTAAGCCAATAGAGAAACTGCGGCTTTTCGGCTCGCTTCAGGTGTTCGGCAATCTGTGCGGGCACGTCCCGATCGCACGCGCCCGGAAAGACCCCGCCGCATCTTGCAGCGCCTTGCTCTACCAAGTCTTCTCGAAACGAGGTTTTTTGGAAACCGATGTTGGGATACCACAAATGCCGATCAAAGAATGTCGCTTTGAAGCTGTGATAGGCTGTGGTTTCGACCCCCACTCTGGCCAACCTTGCTGGAAGACACGTCTCATCACGCTTGGTTGTGAGTTCGAAGTATTCGCCCCAACGCCCGCACAATTCACGGATCTCGCCAGAGGTCGTTGAGCTGTAATAGGTCGTTGTCCCACGTTCTATGTCAAAGCGAGACGAGATGTCGTCAGCGTCGTAGCGCGCAAACAGGAGGCTGTTCATTTCCTCGTTGTCTTCTGGCACTCCCAGCGATTCCACCATGACAACAACCAGATGCCGGTCGATCGGTCCGGAAAGAGGGGCAGCACCTGACTGGCTGATCGCCGAGGCGAAGGGAGTGTCCTCGTTCGCAACACGGTTGTAATGCCCTCTCATTCCCATGCCCATGTAAAGGTCAAAGACCGCCAGGGCCAGGACAGCGGACGCGGCCAGGATCGTCATCGCGTTGCTTTGAAACGCCGTTGGACGCCGCATAGCGATGCAGGCTCCTGCCATCAGGCCCGTCAGGACGATCCCGCCAAGGATGTATTCGAGGGACTGACCCACATCGAGTTCGGCAAAGAACACAAGCGAATGGGCGAGGGAGACAATCGCGAGGTTGAAAAGCCCCGCAATGAACGAAAGGACCGAATAGCCCATAACAGCGATGAAAGCGCAGCACTGCAGAAGATAGGCTCGGTTGCGCACAAGCAGGCCGACGACGCCGAAGATCAAGATTTCGGGGTATCGCGGGGGTGAACCGAATAGATATGTCAGAGCAAAGCCCGCGTTTGCGAAAACCACCCAAACCAGAAGCCAGTTTTGCAGCGCGCTCCATTCGCGCGGCTTTGCTATACGCCAGCGCGTGTCGGTCATCGTCGCTTGAGCTAAGGCATCGGCCATGGCTTCGTGTTTCCCCTGCTCGGGCGATTGAATCCCAAGGTCTGGCCAAATCGGATATGAAGAGGAAAGGTTAGCGCGGTGTTAATTTGTAGGCCTGTGCCCTGTCTGCCTTTAAGAAGTTGCGGTTGCTATGAACACGGCGGTCGGATCCCAGGGTTGTCGAGCCGGGCAATCGCGGCTCTCAGGAAATCTCAGCGTTAACCAACTTATCAGTTCCTTCCATTACTCGAGCGCAATCACATGTACCATTGCGGTTTTACGAAATGACCAATGCAGCGATGATTCCAAGGACCGCGAAGAACAGTTCTGATCAAGGGCAAGGGGCCGTTCGGCAAACTGGTGAAACAGGGCCAATATCAGCCGCGACCCTCTCACTTCTCGCGGTTTCGATCATCGCTTTGCTGGGCGGGGTTCTGGCGTTCTACGCGAGTGTCTACTCACTCCATCAGGATTTGGCTGGCTCAGCGCTTTCGGCGCGGCTAGCCAAGTCCTTGGGAAGCGCTTTTGAGGAGTATAGCCTTTACTTCCCACCGGTTGAGCACGCGTGGTTCGGTGTTGCGGTTTCACTCAGCGATCTGACGGGCCTTCGGCTCGATCTTTGTGTGATGGCGATGACCAACCTTGCGGTCCTGTTTTCCTCCTGGCTCGCCTATCATATTCGCCGAACGGCGACCGGCACATCACCCGTTTTCTTGCTTGTGTCGCTTGCGCTGCTGACGGTGCTTCCGGTTCTGTTCAAGAATGTGTTCGGCTTGCGGGAGCATATGGTGGTGCTTGGGCTTTGGCCCTATCTTGTTCTGCGCCTGTCGGATCCTGACGAGACCAAGATCGACCGGAAAACTCGGTTTTTCGTCAGCGTCTGGCTCGGCGTCAGCTTGCTGTTCAAATACATTTACGCCTTGGTTGTGCTCTTAGTGGAGGTCGTCGATGCGCTCGTTCAGCGGCGCCTTCTTGTCCTCTTTCGGATAGAGAACCTGATTTCAGCCAGTGTCGTCGCGCTCTATCTGTTCTTGTGGCTAGGGGTAGATCCCGCGCAGAGAGAAGCCATGGGCGCGATCGTAAGCGCCATCGATGGCAACCTCGCTGATTTTGAGACCAATGTCGCACAGGCGGTCATGAACGTGGCCCTGTCGGTTGTCTTCCTCATCGTGGGTCTGGTTTTCAAGGTGCCAGTGCGGATCAGCGCCATGGGGATAGCCCTTGTTGTCGCTGCCGTCTTGGCCTCGTGGGTTCAGGGCCGCTGGTACAGCCACCACCTGTTTCCGATCACTATGGCGTACTTTGCATGGATTTGGATGCTGCGCGGCCACCTTAGGCCGCTTTGGCAGTGGGCGTTCTTGCTGCTGGCTTTCGGGCCAGTCGTCGGCGAGTTTCGCAACACCGCCATCTACCAAAGGTCTACGAGCGAGCTCTACGTCACAATGGCCAACGCTGGTCTTTCGGTGGAAGGCAAGCGCGTTGGTCTCCTTACGATGCACCCGTCGCCCTTCAACGAGTTCCTAGCGACCCACGGCGCCGTTCGATGGAACACCAGCATGAACAACGCGTATGTTGCGGCCGAGCTGAAAAATTTCGACCGCCCGGAAAACCAAGATGTCACGCCTCCTGCGGTGCTCCTTGAGGATCCGGGTCGCCAATTGTTGCACGACAATATGTTGCGGCTTTGGGAAGATCAGCCGCCCGAGATCCTGATCTTGGATCACAGCCACAGCTGGCCGCTGCGTTATGTAAAGGTCCGTTGGCAAGAAGCCTTTGCGAAGGACGCGCGCTTTCAGTCCTTCTTAGACCGTTACGAGCCTGTGTTTGAACACAAAGGCGAATTGCTTGAATTCACCTATTTAGTTCGCAAGCAATAAGCGCTCAGAAGGCTTTGACCCCAGCCCAGTCCAGCGGCTCGCCGCGTTGGAGTGCGCGTGCTGCCGGGCGACCTAAAACCTCGTCCAGATGTTTTGGCGCGAGGCCGTGTCCGGGACGGATCGAGCGAACATTTTCACGCGTCAACTCTTCCCCAGCTGCGACATCACGCACCACATAGAGCGAGCGGCGGAACTGGACTGAGCCGCTTTCGCTGCCTTGCAGCTCATAGGTGGTTTCGCCGAGCGAGCGCCAGGCGCGTTTGCAATCGGCAACGAGCGCCGTGAATTCCTCGGGTTCGAGGCTGAAGGCTGCGTCCGGTCCGCCATCCGAACGGGCAAGCGTAAAGTGCTTTTCAACCACGCATCCGCCCAGCGCGATCGATGCCACCGCAACTGCCGATCCGCTGGTGTGATCGGATAGACCTGAGATCACGCCAAACCGCTCACCCAGATCGGGCACCGTGCGCACATTGGATTGCTCATCGGGAGCGGGGTAGGAACTCACACAGTGCAGTAGGATAATATCTTCGCATCCATTTGCGCGCGCCGTGCTGACCGCTTCGCCAATTTCATCCAGATTAGCCATCCCGGTCGAGATGATCATTGGCTTTCCCTTGGAGGCGCAATAGGCAACGAGCGGGAGATCGACCGCTTCGAAAGAGGCGATCTTGTAGGCTGGCGCGCCGAGCTCATCGAGCAGGTCGACGGCGCTTTCATCAAAGGGCGAGGAAAACAGAGTAACGCCCAGTTCCTTTGCCCGGCGAAAGAGCGGCTCGTGCCATTCGAACGGGGTCTGTGCTGCGGCGTAAAGGTCGTAGAGCGTGCGGCCATCCCACAGGCCGCCTTCGATGCAAAATTCGGGCCCCTCGTGATCGATGGTGATCGTGTCAGCGGTGTAGCTCTGCATCTTGATTGCGTCGGCTCCGGTCGCGGCGGCGGCGTCGAGCAGTTCAAGCGCGCGCTCCAGGCTACCATTGTGGTTGCCGGACATCTCACAGATCACATAGGGTTCGTGACCGGGCCCGATCGACCGACCGGCGATCCGGATATCTTTGGCATTGGTCATGCGATCAGTTCCCTCATATCGGTGCACGATAGCATCGGCGTTCGGCCCGAGCGAATGATGTCGAGCGCCGCTTGACTGCCGCAGCGCATAAGCAGATCCACAACGCTCATATGGCTTATGAACGGGTCGGCGCCTTGTGCGTAAACCGGATGGTCGAACCCGTGATAGCGCAGCGTGATGCCAGAGCCTCCAAACGCGCCGCCTTCGCTCTCCTGTTCGATATACGCGGCGCTTCCCTGCGCCGCCAGATAGGTATCTGCGCCGATCACACGACAGATCGAAAGCAGCCGATCATCCTTGCGGCCCGTCACGCCCTTAAGCGTTGACGCTTCGATAAAGTGTGTGTTGATGCCGATGCGCTGCGCAGTCGCGGTAATGAACGCGATGTTGAGCGCGCCGATCGTTTCATGATCTCTCGATAGCAGCGCTTCGAGATGCGGGAACTCTTTCGCGAAAAAGGGCGCTTTGCCGTAGGCGTGGCGCAAGGTGGCCAGATGCGTCTTGCGCCACTTCGGCTCGGGTGCGAGGCGCGTGTTCACAAAGGTGCAGTTCTCTTTCTGGCTGTGACCAGAAAGCGGCACGCTCAAAAAAGCTTCGCCATTGGCTCCAGCGATACGGTTGCGCACGCCCCAGCTGCGTTTCAAGATCTGAGCGTCATCGAGAAACACGAACTGGTCCACCGTGTCGATAAGATCGAAATAGCCGATCCAGGGCAGGTAGGTGGGCTGCATGATTGCGGCAATCATATCGCCTCCAGCGCCAAGGTGATCTCAAGCGCTCTTCGCAAGTCCGCTTCCACTTCAACAAATTTGGCGCCTTTGGCGTAGGTCTCCCAGGCCCCGGCGACGAACCGGTCGCCCATGCGCGCTTTGAGCGCGCGGCGCAATTGCTCCAAGCTATCGATCGTTTCAACCGAATGATACAGCCAACGCGGTTTAATGGACTTAAATTGCAACGCCCCGATTGTAAGCGCGCCTTCGAAGTGGTCCAGCAGACGATAAATGTCCCTGACAAGCTCGTTCTCGTCGCACTTCGTGACGCATTCCGCTGTAAGCAGCGTGCTCCCTGCGCTTTCGTAGATGTAAGCACGGAAGCACGCGCCTTCAGCGGTGAAGTTGTGGAAATAGACGGGAGTTGGGCCCTTCCAGTTGACCTCGAACGTATAGGTCGCGAATTTGGGCGCCGGGGCTCTGGGGACTGGCAGCCCCATCGCCTTGAACAAGGGGATAGGACTTGCGGCCCATACCAGTGTATCGCCCGGAGCGTCCTCTGCCAGAAGCGTCTTTGGATTGGCGAGCTTGCGGTCGTGCACGCGCACTCCGATCGCGGCGAGCGCGGCGCGGCATTGTTCGAACAGAGCGGTAAAGCCGCCAACGGGAAGGCTCGCTTTGGCATTGGTGGTGTACCCCCAAAGACCGCGCGGAATTCCGAAGAGGTCATCGGCGAGCGGGTTTGAGCGCTTGGCCTGCCAAAGCGCGTCAAGAGAGGCTCCTTTCGGATAGACCCGGTTGATCGCCAGAGGATGCGCCGCATCGGCATGCAATTCGCTTGGCTCGCAGCCGACATGCCACCTGACATAGCGCTCCAGTGGCGCGCGCAGCTCGTCATCGTAGCACGCTAATCGATCGCCCAGTGTCCTACCAGCGAGCGGAGCCAGCTCAATGTTCGATCCAGCAAGAGCCGGTCCACCAAAGTCCTGAGCAATTGCCGGATTATCCAAGCTTTGGCTTACTGCACCAAAGCGATTGTCAAAATCCTGAAAGCGCGCCCCATGCTCTTCCAACAGCTCGCGGATAGGATCTCCTTGCGGGCCGAAATAGTGGCAGCCGTCACGCATTTCGCGTCCATCTTGACTGTGCGGCTGCGCTACACCGCCCAGCTGGTCCAAGCGCTCGAAAAGCTCGATGTTTCGGGCGCCCAAGTGATGCGCCTGAAACGCAGCGAGGATCCCGGTGAGTCCCCCGCCAACAATGCGCACGCGCGCTGCGAAGGGGGTGGCGCCAGCCCCTCCGAACGATGTCGGAAAAGGGGCGTTACGATTGTGATCTTCGGCGCGCATACCAAGGCGAATACGGCGAAGGTGTAGACAATCCGTTAACTACGATTATCCGGATTTCGTTCGGATTAGAGGTTGAGCGCGCGCGGCTCGATATCGCTGGAATAGACAAAGACGCTGAATTCAAACGGGATCGATCCTGAACGCACGCAGTAATCGTGGCGCAGCGTGACAAGCGGCGAGAGATGCTCCTTGCAGAACCGGAAGGCGTGCAGCGGATCTTCATAGTAAAGCCCGTCATCGAAATAGTCGACGAAGCGGCTCAGCATGTTGAAGGCGTAACCCTTCGCGGCCATCGTCATTAGCTTTCGCGAAACCGCTTCGAAGAAGGCTCGGTTGTCAGTGATGCGGTTGTTGAAGACACCGCTCACCAGCACGTAATCAAACACCTCCTCGGCCGGTTGCGCCAAAATATCGCGCACCTCAAACCGGCCTGCGGGATGTGTTGTGCGAGCGAGCTCTATCGCTTCAGGCGCTATGTCATAGCCAACATATTCGCCCTCAAAGCCGATGGTGCGCTGCAAAAGGCTTAGCATCTGGCCCGTGCCGCATCCGAAATCGAGCACTTTGCTGTCTTTGGTGACGCCGATCTCGCACAGCACTTCCATGCGGCGCTCCTGGGTGTCGCGGTCGGCGTATTGCGCCCCTTCCGCGCTATCGCCGTGGCGCTTCACAAGCTCGCTATAATGCTTTGCGAGGGCGTCTATGTCGTTCTGAAAGGTCGCGTCCATGTCAGCGCTCTATGGCCTCCAAGAGGGTTTGCGCGGCGTTCGCGCTGGGATCGGCGACAAACGCGTCGCGCATGCGAGAGGCCATCGCCCTGCGCAACGAGGCATCGCCAAGAAAGCGGTCCAGTGAGGCGGTAAGATCGGCGTCTGTCACCGCATCGGCAAGGCCCAGATCATGGGCTAGGCCAGCGCGTGAGAACACACGCGTTTCACGATCTTGGCCTTCGTTCTGAGCGATCGCCGCAACCGGTACAGCCATATAGGCGCTCTCATACTTGATCAGCCCGCCGCCTGTAATGGCCACGTCGGCCCAAAGAAATTGGTCCGAGATATCGGGTTGGCGCGGCACAACCGCGCTGCCCGGTGCGAACTGGGCGATCAGGGAGTCGATCTCGGGGCCATCCTCAGCGATAATCCGAAGGCACAAATCCTTGTGATTGGCGCTTAAGACCCGCGCAAGCCGTAAGGCTAGGTTTTTGGGGTCCGCCCCGCCGATAAGGACAAGCAGTTTGCGCGCCGCGCCCGCGCGATCGCGGGCGACGCTGAGCGCACGTTGTTCCACCAATCGCCGACGCACAAGCAGGAATTGTGGGCCCAATAGGAGCGCTGGCCCGGAGGGATAGCTCAGTTCGGGCGCTTCCCAAGTGAAGTTCAGCACCGCATCGCAGGTGTAATCAGACAAGAGCCGGAAGTCGTCGATGACCACCAAGGCTGGTTCGAGCGCGGCAAAGCTGGCGAGGTACCCGTCATCCGCGCGGTAGCTGTCGAGCACGACAAAGTCGAAGGCGTTGGCGTCCATCGTGGAGGCGATCTCGGACGACGAGGCTTTGGGGTCCAGCGGGGTATCCAGCGCGGTAAGCTCGAAGCCCGCCTCGATGATCTTCCTCTTTGCGTTCTCGTCAAACTGGCCGGCCAATCGGCACACCACACTGCTTGCCTCAAGCGCTTCCGCCAGGGCCATACAGCGGCTTAGATGACCAAAGCCGATCGCTTCTGTCGCGTCGCAGCGAAACAGCGCCTTCACCCCGCATCCCCATTGATCGCAGCGAACAAGGCTTCGGCGATGGTCCAGTCTTCCTCGTTATCAATGTCCCAAGCGCGGGTGGGCGGGACTTCGACAAAACGTGTACGGCTCTCAAAGACCGGACGTTCCTCGAGCCAGGCATCGGCCTTGCCCCAATAGAACTGGCCCGCATCATGATAGACCGCTTGCAAGTCCTGTGTGCGTGTTTTCTGAAACTCGGGCTGGAGCAATTCGGGGGCGCCCTTCGGCCCCTTCAGAAAGCCGCGCTGGGGTGGGTGGCCATAGCGAAGGGCCGGGAAGACATAGTCGCAATCCGGCGCGAGAAGCTTGCGCGCTTCGATCAGGTCGCGCGGCTGCACAAAGGCGGCGGTAGCGTAGACGCAGCAGGCCGCGTCCGGTGCCCAGCCTGCTCCTTGCGCCCATTGGAGCGCGTGCACGATCACATCGTTTGTGCCGGTGTAATCATCGGCGAGCTCAGCCGGGCGAAGGAACGGTGTCTCGGCCCCCGCCGCGCGCGCGGCACCGGCAATTTCCTCATCGTCGGTTGAGACGAGCACGTGGTCAAACAGGTCCGAAGCTTTTGCCGCAGCAATCGGCCAAGCGATCATCGGGCGCCCGCAAAAGCTGCGGATGTTCTTGCGCGGAATGCGTTTGCTGCCGCCCCGTGCCGGGATGATGGCGATGTTCATCGGCTGACCGCTTGGGCTAGGGCGGCGGCGACGTCGCCCTGTTGTTCATCGGTCAGGCTGGGAAACATCGGCAGGCTGATAGCCTGTGAATAATACGCCTCGGCTTCAGGGCAATGGCCCGGCGAAAAGCCCAGATCGCGATAATAGGGCTGAAGATAGACCGGGATGTAATGCAGGTTCACGCCGATCCCGCCGGCCCGCAGCTCTTCGAAAACGGCGCGGTGTGGTTTTGCAGCGCGTTCGGGATTGATCCGGACCACGTAAAGGTGCCAAGCCGAGGCCGCGTCTGGGTGTTGCCGGGGTGTTGTTACCGGCAGATCGGCGAAAGCTTCGTCATAAGCGCGCGCAATGGCGCGGCGGCGGTCAATGAACTCCGTTAGCCGGTCAAGCTGGCTGAGACCGAGCGCGGCGTTGATATCGGTCATGCGGTAATTGTAGCCGAGCGTGTGCTGCTCGTAATACCACTGGCCAGGGTCTTCCAGTTGCACAAACTCCGGATCGCGTGTCACGCCATGGCTTCGACCAGACGCCATGCGCCGCGCCAGTTCGCCGTCGTTTGTCATCGCCATGCCGCCTTCGCCGGTCGTGACGATTTTGACCGGGTGAAAGCTGAAGACTGCGATATCGCTGAACTCACACGCGCCCACGAAGCGGGACTTGTAGCTCGCGCCAATAGCGTGCGAGGCGTCTTCGATAATCCGGATGCCGTAGCGGCTGGCCGCCTGATGGATCGCGACCATATCGCAAGATTGCCCGGTCAAATGAACCGGGATGATGACTTTGGGCAAAGTGCCGGACGCTGCGGCGACCTCCAGCTTTTCAGCCAGTTTGGCAGGGCACATATTGTAACTGCTCGGATCCACATCGACAAAGTCGACCTCTGCCCCGCAGTAAAGCGCCGCATTTGAGCTAGCCACGAAGGTCAAAGGGCTGGTCCACACCCGATCACCCGGCCCGACATCAAGGGCCATGCAGGCGATGTGAAGCGCGCTGGTCGCGCTGTTGGCAGCCACCCCATGCATTGCGCCGCAATAAGAGGCGACCGCCTCCTCAAAGGCGGGAACGACCGGGCCCTGGGTCAGAAAATCGGATTTGAGGACATCGACGACCGCGGCGATATCCTGATCGCTGACCGATTGCCGTCCATAGGGTATGAATTGAGCCATGGTGCCCCCATCACACCGTGTGCGCAGGATCAACGTGCTTGCGAATAAGAGCGCGCAGCTCCTCAACACTTAGAAAGTCGGGATTGCTTCCGCTGTCATAGGCAAATCCAGGCTCAACCGGACTGCCGCCTCGCTTGGCCAAGTAGTCTTCCGTCAGATAGTCGCTCGCGCTTGGTAGGATAGCGTAATACGGTCCCAGATCGACTGTGTTGAGGCTGTCGCTTGAGGTGATCATCTCTTCGTGGATTTTTTCACCCGGGCGGATTCCCACCATTTTGAGCTCGCACTCTGGCGCCACCGCCTCAGCCACATCAGTGATGCGGTAGCTGGGGATTTTGGGCACAAAGATCTCGCCGCCATGGGCGTTTTCGAGCGCCCAGAGCACCATATCAACGCCCTCTTCAAGCGAGATGTTGAACCGCGTCATGGCTGGGTCGGTGATCGGAATGACCCCGCTCGCGCGCTGCGCTAAGAAGAAGGGGACGACCGAACCTCGACTTCCAATGACATTGCCGTACCGAACCACCGACAAACGCAAGTCGCGCGAACCACGAACATTGTTCGCGGCTGTAAAAATCTTGTCGGAACACAGTTTGGTGGCGCCGTAAAGGTTGATGGGTGCCGCGGCCTTGTCTGTGGACAGGGCCACCACGTTGCTGACGCCTGTATCAAAGCAGCTTTCGATCACATTCTGAGCGCCAAGAACGTTGGTCTTGATGCATTCGAACGGGTTGTACTCGGCCGCCGGCACTTGCTTCAGCGCGGCGGCGTGCACGACGATGTCGATCCCTTCTAGCGCGCGCCGAAGACGGTCCTGGTCGCGGATGTCGCCGATAAAGTAGCGCAGTTGAGGATAGTCTCGTGGCGAGAATTCCTGGCTCATCTCGTACTGCTTCAGCTCGTCGCGCGAATAGATCACGAGACGCCGCACGCCGGGGTGCTTCTTAAGGACGGTGCGGACAAAGGCTCGTCCAAACGAACCTGTCCCTCCAGTCACCAGGATGCTCTTGTTATCCAGCAAGGGGCTTGGCTCCTTTTCGGGTGTTCGTGTAGCGGGCAATCACCAGCCCTGAGCTGATAAGGAATGCCACACCGAATGAAACCGCCGTTGCGAGCAGGATCCCGGCTATCCCCAGTTCTGCGACCCACAGCGCGCTGAGGCCGTAGTTTAAAACGATCGTGAGCACGCTGAAGGCCGACATCATCTCGATGCTCTTGTCGAAGTGCAGGAACTTCATGTTGTGCATGAAGTAACCCTGCATCACGATCGCCAGCATCGCATAGCGCAGCAGATCGATCGCGCTATGAAAGGCCTCCCCAAGCATGATCGGTGCGACCAAAAGGGCAAAGAAGTAGAACGCCGCCGCCGCCAACGCGGCAAGAACAAAGTACAGCGCGGAGACCGAAAGGACTTCGTTCAGATCGCCGGGTGTCGCCGATTTAAGCTTCCGGAACAGCCAGGGCGTCCACGCCATGACAAAGCTGTAATTGACCATCCAGAAGGCCGAGGCAAACAGCCAGGCGACGCCGAGCATCGCGCTTGCTTCGACCCCAAGGGAATGCGCGGCCATCACTTTGTCGGTGGTCGCCACCACCATGACCACCGCGCCCGCCGGCCAATACATCACGCCAAAGGAGGCGATGTTGCGGTAAAAGGAGCGCTCGGGGATGCGAATCAGCGAGGACAACGTGAAGCCGAGCGAGCGCAGCGAGAAGAACGAGGCGATCGCCATGCCCAGCATGCGTCCAATGACCACACCGCGCCAATCCCAGCCGGCCATCAGGAAACCGACGATAAAGCCCATGCTCAAAACAGCCTGCGCGACCTGGGTTGCGAGGAACGCCTTGCGCCGATTGTGGAACTGTTGAAGCGCGAGGACGGTGTAGAACACTTCGTAAAGCAAAGCGGCGACAACCACGCTTACCAGCCACGCTTCGGGGAACTTGGTGGCGTCAGAAAGCAATCCGCTGAACACCATCGTGACAGCCGACACAAACACGGCCAAGATCAGCATTACAAACAAGATCGTATGTGTGAACCGCTTGAGTTGGGCCTCGTCAAAATCGTAAAAGCGCATCCGGATTGCGTCTTGGGAGGTCAGACCAACAATAGGGCGCATAAACGTGGCGTAGGTCACGAACAGGACCCAAATCCCATATCCGGTCGGGTCAAGCATGCGTGTGAGGATCGGTGCCAACAAAATTGGGACCAGAGCCTCGATGCCGTTGGCAAAGGCGTAGAACAGGGATTGGAGCGCCAAAAACTTCTTGGCGTTCAGTGTGAATGCTTTGCGTATCATCAACCGCTCTTGTGCGTTGGCCCCTGTCGCACTCGCCATCGCCAGTGCTTGAGAATTGTTAAACCGCAATAGTTAACGAATGCCTGCGACGATCTGCTTAACCTACCTTGTCCGCGGTCTCCGCAGCGGCCAGGCGGACACCCCCATCTGTGCTCATGTCTCGCAATCCCGCTCTAACCCGGCACGGAGTGTGCGGACGCCAATTTCGGAGTCACTGAGGTCCTCGTCGGTTGGAGCGTTTGCCGACGTGATTGAACCCGCTGAACGACTAACCGACCGAGAGGTAGTTCAGAAAGCGCTGGGCGTCACGATTGAAGATATTGGGTTGGCGCCGAGTTTCGAACTGCGAACCAACCTCAGCGTTGTTCCAGTGATAGATGTTGGTCAGCAGCCCGAAAAGGTAGCGAGCGTCAATCTCCAGAAGCGAGCGTGGTTCGGGCAAGTCGGACTGTGCGTTTGCGAAGGAGATCGACGGGTTGGATTTGTTGATGTTCAGGACGGCGAACTGGTCATTGCCCACCGGGATGACGTAGAAATAGTCGATGTCGCATTCGGATCGCTCAAACGCTCGTTTCGAAGCGATGCCAAGCAGGCGGCGAATGGGCAATTGCCCAGCTTCCGCCAAGTCCATCAACCTCTCGTAGTCCATCGGCTTGTCGGCAAGCTCGGAAATACGTTTCGCGACCATTTCCTGATCATATCGCTGGGTTCGCACAGCGCTGGGATTGAGGGAGGTGGTATCAATCGATCCGCCGTTATCGGCCAGGATCACGGCGTTTGGATCAATCTCAAGGATTTCCACGGGGTCCGCTACACCGCGAAATGCGTTCATGGGCGCGAGCTTTCCACCCAGCAGATACTTGCCAGCAAAGGGCAGGTTCTTCTTTGCTCCCACTGCTTCCACCAATTTGATGTAGCGCTCAAAAAACTGACGCTTCTTGCGTTCGGCGACTTCGGGCAAATCCGGGTCATCAAGATCGAAATAGGTCTGCGGAAATGGACCTGCACCGGTGTAGCCGCAACACAAGATGTCGACCTCGCCCGTGCGCTCGACAAAAGTCTCAATCATGGCATCGTCGAAAATCACATCGTTCGAATTGGCGACGCAATGTAGCCTTTCGCCCTGATATTTGACGATTAGAGCGCTATCAATGTCCGATGCACTACCGGTCTTATGCGGCAAAATCTCAAGCGACGTTGCATTGGTCTGCCAGGGTGTGGTGAGGACCGTCGCGTCTAAGCCATCGGCCCGCATTTTAAACAAAAGATGGTTCGGAGAGTGATCCGCAATAACCACCTCTTTCTGGCCATAACGTTCAAAATAGGCCTTCAGAAACTCCGCATCGTAGTGATCGGGGTGGATATGCGAGACGTATATGAGATCCACATCGCCGACCGATGCAAGAGGATCTGTGACTTCGGGGAAGTGATACCAAGAACCGTCATAGACGCCCTCGGTAAACCAGGGGTCGCAGAGAATTTTAAGATCAGGGGTCTCGATGACTATGCAAGCCGAGTAGATGTATCTCACGGAAATGGACATGGTCTGACCTGTTCGTTGGCTCGATAGCGAAAAAGCAACCTCTAGGTGCATCGAAACAGGCCGGTTGGCAAACCTTTGAGGCTGCTTGTTCCGCAGATAATTGCGCAGCGTTGCGCGTGCTTGGCGAAACATCGCAAGACGATCTCATGGACGACCGTGTTCCATGACGATCGCCACCGGACTTAAAGAGATTGTAAACGGGAAATCTTAAGGTTTGGCTGCGATAGCTCGCGGGCTCAGAGCTGCAATTTGGTGGTTCGATTAAGGCATTGCCTTGTCCAGGGGTTAGGTCAGCGTGACGTTCAAACCGATAGAAAATCCATCCATTCAGCCGCCACGCCCAGTGGAGGCTGGACCCTTCGAGCTAGAAGCTCAAATCCCCCCGGCAGTTTCGTCGTTGGATCCCGGTGTCGCAGGCTACAGTCTGGCGATTGCGCTGCGAGTGGTGCAGCGGGTAGAATCGTCTTTGGGTCGCGGCGCGGTCTATCAGGAAATTCTGAGCAAAAACGCGATCTACCGCCTCGTTGATGCGCTGTATTCACGAGCCGACAGACGCTTCCTTCAGCCGCTCCTTCTGTTCATCTACATGCTGAAGAGCGTGGTTTCACTGGGGCCCTTCAACCAGAAGAACGCCGAAGCTGTGGCGATCTCAAATTTCCCCAACGAGCATAAGACGATAGACCGTGTCGTTGCGCTCATCCCGGACGTTCCCGTGCTCCGGGTCACCGTCGGTCGCAAGCACATCTTTGGTCTCGGTCAGCTCGCTACAATCCTCAAAATGCTTGGAGCCGCTCCACGCTTGTGGTCCTTTCTGCGCTTTTTGACGCGGACACACAGCTTCATGCCCTCAGCTCGCATTGCAAGCGCGCTCGCCTTTTACATTCGTTTCTCTCAGCTGCTGCGGGAGCGTTCCGCGCTCCAGGCCTGTGTCGTCGCCAGCAATTACAGCCCCGAGGCGATCGGCCTGGCGGCCGCGGCGCACCAGAACGGTCGACGAGTGGTCTACGCCAACCACGCACCGGTCCCTGCCAACATCGAGGTTGTGCCACCCGTGCTCGCCGATTGCGGGCTCTTCTACGGCGATAGAACGACAAGCGTCTATAAGGCGCGCGCTGCATGCACCGCTGAGGTCGCGCTGATCGGACAGCCGGGCGATTCCAAGCCGATGCAGTGGCGCGATGAGGTGAACACCGTTGGCATCTTCCTCACATCGGGGACGAAGGTTGAAGCGTTGCAAAGCTTGATCGCCACCATACGGCTTAGCCTGCCGATGGCGCGTGTTCTGATCCGCCAACACCCTGTGACGCTTCTGAAGACCGACTTCTCCGGCCTCAGCACCGACGATCCCAAAGTCGAGCTCACCATCGGCAACCCGCTCGATGAAGAGATTGCAGCGTGCGACATGGTCATTTGTGGCAATAGCGGTGTCGCCATGAATGTCCTGAGCGGCGGGCGACCGGTTGCCTATCTTTCAAGCCTCGATGGCATTTTGTTCGATGCCAACGGGTTTGTGGCAAGCCGTTTGGCGTGTTCGATCCCGTGGTGGAGCGACGATGTCTACGATCGGCTCAAATCCTTCTATCAGATGGAGGGCTGGGTCGACGTGATGCGCTCTTATGATGCCTCTTATGAAGTGGATACAGACGCACTGCAACGCGAAGCCGCGCGCGTTCTTCTGAGCTATATCCGGCCGGATACAGGCACCCAGCGCGGCAAGAAAGACGCCGCGAACCGCGCCGCGGTGGCGCGCGCCGTTTTGACGGAAGCCGATCGGTCCGCCGCTTAGCGTCAGGCCTCTGGCCGAGCGTTGCGCCTGGCGCTCTCAAGCGGGTTTATCACCCCATCGCGATAGACGTTGAATTTTGCCAGCAAGGCTCCCACAGGGCCGAGGCAACAACGCCTTTTCGTGAAAAAGCCATGACCACCACAAATCCTCTGCCTTCTCCATCTTCTGCTTCCCGCTCAGCGGGTTTTGCCTACGCGGTAGCGGGTTTTGCGGTATTGTCTTGCGGCGATGCGGTGGTGAAGAGCATGGCGGGTGACTGGCCTCCTTACGCTGTGGCGGCCTTGCGCTTTTCGATCGGCGCGCTGGGACTTTCGGCGTTGCTCTGGCGGGCGCAGGGGCCGACCGCCTTTGTTCCGGTTAATCCATGGTTGCAGATGGCAAGAGGTCTGTGCCTTGCGATGGCGTCTCTGTGCGTCTTCTCAGAGAGCTTCGTGATGCCGCTGGCCGAGGCGATGGCGAGAGGCTTTCTGGCGCCCATTCTGCTGCAGGTCTTCGCCGGTGTTCTGCTTGGCGAGCGCGTCGCACCCAAGGTTTATGCCGTTTCGCTCGTGGCTTTGGCGGGCGTGGCGATCATCTTGCGGCCCAGTCTTGCGGTGCTGGGTTGGGCCGCTTTGCTCCCGCTTGTGTCCGCGGTGTTCTTTGCTCTTCTGATGGTCGCCAACCGCGCCAGCGCCGGGCGAAGCAGCGCGCTCGCAGCGCAGGTCTTCGTGGCCGGAGCGTGCGCGCCGATCCTTATCCTGGCCAGCCTTTTCGCCAAGATCTCCGGCGTTCCCGAGCTCGCCTTCACCTGGCCAAGCTGGGACGTCGTTGCGCGCTGCGCCGTGGTTGCCGTGACAGCGAGCACGGCGCATTGGCTTGTGTATCTCGGCACCGCCAAGGCGGGCGCGGCGGAAGTGGCCCCGGCGATCTATGTGCAAATGGTCGTCGCGGTTACTTTGGGCTGGGTGTTCTTCGACGAAACGCCGGATGAGTGGACGTTGGTCGGAGCCGCTATGATCATCGCCGCTGGCCTGTATCTATGGCAAGACGGGCAGCGCTTGGTTCGCCAAGTGGAAAAATCCTTGCAAAATCGGCGCTAAGGCACGCAATGCGAGCGAGTTTTCAAGCCTGTGTTCATCGCTCGGTGCGTAAGCCGCCGCCGCAGCCAAAGACTAAGGGGGAACAAGATACACAATGTGCGGCATTATCGGGATCGTAAGCGGAACAAGAGTGGCGGAGCGGCTGGTCGATAGCCTGCAGCGAATGGAATATCGGGGTTACGATTCCGCCGGAATTTGCGTCATCAACGAAGGCCAGCTTGCGCGCCGCCGAGCGGAAGGCAAGCTCAGCAACCTGCTTGATGTTCTGGGGCGCGAACCCGTCGATGGCGTGACCGGTATTGCCCACACGCGTTGGGCCACGCACGGCGCGCCGACCGAGGCTAACGCCCACCCGCACGCGACCCAGGACGTCGCGATCGTCCACAATGGGATCATTGAGAATTTCAAGGAATTGCGCGCTGAGGTCGCGGCGGCCGGCCGGACCTTCCAGAGCGAGACCGACAGCGAGGTTGTGGCGCATCTGATCTCGATGCGGATCGCAGCCGGTGACAGCCCTGAAGACGCCGCACGCGCCGTGTTCCCACGTTTGCGAGGCGCCTTTGCGTTGGCGATTACTTTTCGCGATTACCCGGATCTGCTGCTCGGCGCGCGGCTCGGTTCTCCGCTTGTACTGGGCCATGGCGAAGGTGAGATGTTTCTGGGCTCGGACGCGCTTGCCCTGGCTGCGCTTACCCAGCAGATAACCTATCTCGAAGAAGGTGACTGGGCCGTGGTGCGGCGTGACCGCGCGCAGGTGTTTGACGCGGATGGACGCGAAACCATCCGTCCTATGCAGGCCTCAGGCGCGTCGGCTGCGGCGGTGGAAAAGGGCAATTACCGGCACTTTATGCAAAAGGAGATTTTCGAGCAGCCCACCGTGGTCGCCCAGACACTCTCCTCCTATCTCCGGCGCGAGGACAACTCTGTGGCGCTGCCGCAGCTCGATTTCGATATCTCGGGGGTGAAGCGCCTTACGATTGTCGCTTGCGGGACTTCATTTTACGCCGGAATGGTCGCCAAATACTGGTTTGAGCAATTCGCCCGGGTCCCCGTCGATATCGATGTGGCGAGCGAGTTTCGCTACCGCGAGCCAGTGCTGGAAGACGGTGGGCTGGCGCTCTTCATTTCGCAATCCGGGGAGACGGCGGACACTTTGGCGGCGCTGCGCCATTGCAAGGCGGAGGGCCAGGTCATCGGGGTGGTCGTCAACGTGCCCACCAGCACCATGGCGCGCGAGGCGGACCTGTTGCTGCCCACGCACGCCGGGCCGGAGATCGGTGTGGCTTCAACGAAGGCTTTCACCTGCCAGCTGGCCGTTCTCGCCGCGCTTGCGGCCCATATGGCGGTGAAAAAGGGGCTGCTTGATCGCGAAGCGGAGGTCGAAATCGTGACGCACCTTTTGGAAGCGCCCGCCGCGCTCAACGCCGCACTGGATCACGACGACGATATCGCCGCGATGGCGCCTCTTATCGCGCCCGCGCGCGACGTGCTTTATCTGGGGCGTGGGCAGGACTTTCCGCTCGCGCTTGAGGGCGCACTAAAACTGAAGGAAATCAGTTATATCCACGCGGAAGGTTACGCCAGTGGAGAGATGAAGCACGGGCCCATTGCGCTGATTGATGATGATGTGCCGGTGGTCGTCATCGCGCCTTCCGGGCCGCTTTTTGAAAAGACGGTCTCCAATATGGAGGAGGTCCGTGCGCGTGGCGGGCAGGTTGTGCTAATCTCTGATCCCGATGGATTGGCGCAAGCGGGTGAGGGGTGCCTTGCGACGATCGAGATGCCGGTCGTTCACCCGCTGATCGCGCCGCTTGTTTACGCGATCCCAGTGCAACTGCTCGCGTATCACGTGGCGGTGGTGAAAGGCACCGATGTCGATCAGCCGCGTAATCTGGCGAAATCGGTGACGGTAGAATGACGGGTTCTTCGCCCGCGCTGCTCCACGATGATAGGGTCTTTGAAATCGGCGCACCACGCTGGTTTACGCGCCTGTCCATTGTTTTTCTGCCATTTGCCCTCCTGGCCGGCGCCTTTGCGATGACCTGGGCGTTGGGCTGGATCGGTGCCATCGCGGCCGGTGTCCTATCGACTTATGTCCTCATTAAGTGGTCGCCAACACGAAAGCGCTGGAACTTGACAGAGCAAGGTGTGGACTTTGACAAAACTTATCATGGCCGGATCGGTTGGGCGTCCATAAACCGGATTAAGCTTAGTCATGCTCGCGTGCAATTTGACTACATATAGCTTCTCAGATGAGCAGACGCGCTACATGGAGGAGAAGCGGAAAGAGGGCCTTTGCATCACGCCGATTGTCCACTTCAGTGAGGAGATCCCTCTGCGCTGGACCGGAGTAAAGGCCGATGATGTTGAAAAGGCAATCGCCCGGTTTTGGCCCGACGAAATGCGGAACCTCGATTCCGTGCTGGTGCGCGACTGAGCCGGCCTTGATAATGCTCGTCTTCTGGACCCGGTATAACCGCGTTAGAGGGGCGCAATTGGGATCAGGCCGCGGCGGCGAAAGTGCTGCGCTAAGCCTTTCTGAGTGAAGCCTAATTCCCACCAAGAGAAGTTGTGGTCTTTGGTTAAAAGACGCCGTCATTGCGGCCTTTTACTTTACCGGCCTCTAACCTTTTACGCTTACCTGCTTGGGGGTGAACCAGCCGATCACTCCTTTGCAGGAAGCGCCTGCCCAAGTGTCCTACGCGGCCGTACTCGGTCTGACCGGCGCGCGCGGCAACGAGGGGGCGAGGCTGCGTGGGGTGCTATATTCGGCGCTTTCGAACGTTACCTTTCTGCGCGTCTTCGGCCACGCGATCCTCGCCGTGTTTGTTGCGCAGATCTACCTCAAGACGGTTCCCACCCTTTGGCTGGGCGGGTGGGTGGTGGTCTTGGTGGGTCTCCACTTTCTGGGCGCTCGATTTGACCGGGCTTTGGCCGATGCGGACCGGCGCAAGATCAGCCGTTTTGAGTTCTACCGCCAGTCGATGACGTCGGTGTTCTCGGGCGTGCTGTGGGGCGGGGCGGTGCTGGTCTTTGGCCCTCTGGGATCATTGGAAGACTTGCTGGCTCTGCTGGCGGTCATTGCGATCATTTCGTCGGGCGCGATCTACTTTCGCACTTCAGCGCCGCTTGGCGCGGTGCTTTTCGCGCTGGTTTCCGGCGTTGCGATCAGCGCGTATCTGGCGCTCAACGGCTTGTGGTTTGCGATGGCCGGCGGCTGCGTATTCACGATCTGCACCATCCTGGGCGCGATGCAGGCCGGACAAACCTTCTTGAAGGTCCGGCTTTCCCAAGACGCGATCGCGGAGAAGGAAGAGGTTGTCTCGCTGCTGCTGCGAGAGTTTGAGGAGAACGAGGCCGATTGGCTGTGGGAGGTCGACACGGCGCGGCGTCTGCGCGCAGTCAGCCCGCGCTTTGCCTTTGCGCTCGGCCGAGGCCAGGCCGAAGCGGAGGGCAAACCCTTTCTCGATTGTGTGACCGCTCGCGCATGGAGCGAAGGACAGTTTCCGCAAAGCCTCCACCAGCTTGCCGACAAGCTCAAGAACCGTGAGAACTTTTCCAACCTGATTGTGCAGGTCTCGATCCACGGAGAGATGCGTTGGTGGGAATTGTCGGGCACGCCGATGCGCGATGAGAGGGGAAAGTTCTGTGGCTTTCGCGGCGTGGGTTCGGATGTAACCGAGCAGCGCGAATCCGATGAAAAGATCGCGTATCTGGCGCGGTTCGACACATTGACCTCTTTGCCCAACCGTTTGCAGTTGACCGAAGCGTTGGGCGAGGCGCTGCGTTACGCGGAGCAATGGCGCACGCGGTGCGCGTTGCTGATGGTGGATCTCGATCGGTTTAAGTCAGTGAACGATTCGCTGGGCCACATGACGGGGGACAAACTGCTGGCGCAGGTATCCTCTCGGCTGCAGGCGCTAATGGGCGACAATGCGATCTGCGGGCGCCTGGGCGGCGATGAATTTGCGATCGTGATCCGCGATGCCAGCGATGGCAACCATGTGCGCGCGATGGCACGCCGCGTTATCGACGCGCTATCCGAACCCTACCAGGTTGAGCAGCACACGCTCTATGTTGGCGCGAGCGTTGGCTCAGCCTTTGGCCCGCGCGATGGGGCCAGCGTCGAGGAGTTGATGCGCAACGCCGACCTCGCGCTTTACCGTGCAAAGGATGTCGGCGGGGGCGACCATTACCGCTTTGAACCGATGCTGCACGCCTCCGCTGAGGAACGGCGCAAGCTTGAGGTCTCTTTGCGAAAAGCGCTGGGGCGTGATGAGATGGTGCTGCATTACCAGCCGGTCGTCGACGCGCGCAGCGAGAACATCGTTAGTTTTGAAGCGCTGGTGCGTTGGGACAGCGCGGATCACGGTTTCGTCAGCCCTGGAAAGTTCATTCCGCTCGCAGAAGAGACGCGGCTGATTGTGCCAATCGGCAAATGGGTTCTGCGTCAGGCGTGCTTGGAGGCGCGCTCCTGGCCTGAAGAGATCAAGGTCAACGTCAACGTGTCGCCGGAGCAATTGCTCGAGCCGGACTTTCACCAAGAGGTGGTCGACGTTCTTTCTTCGACCGGCCTTCGCCCCGAGCGGCTGGAGATCGAGGTGACTGAAAGCATCTTCCTGCGCGACGCGACCGTGGCGCGCAACGCGCTGGAGCAAGCGATGGCGCTGGGCTGCTCGGTGGCGCTTGATGACTTTGGGACCGGCTATTCCTCGCTCGGTTATCTGCGCAAATTGCGCTTCTCGACGATCAAGGTGGATCGCACCTTTGTTCAGGGAGCTTCGCAGGGCAGCAACGAAAGCCTTGCTATCATCAACGCCGTGGTCGCGATGGCCAAGAGCCTCGACATGACCACAACCGCCGAAGGGGTGGAAAGCGTTGAAGAGGCTGAACTGATCCGCAATCTGGGTTGCGACAAGATCCAGGGCTTCTATTTTGGACGACCGATGTCCAACGAAGACGCCCGGCGGCTGTTTAAGGCGCCGCGCTCAAAACGCGCTTAGGCGCTCACCAGGCTTGCGATTACGCTTTCAAAAACGCGACGGCCATCCGCGCCGCCAAGGCTCGCATGCGCAACCTCGGCCATCGCGCGCTCAGGGTGCGGCATCATGCCAAGAACCCGTCCGTTTGCGCTCAGCACGCCGGCGATATCGCGCTGCGATCCGTTGCACGGCGCGGCGTAGCGAAAGGCGATACGGTCCTCCGCTTCAAGCGAGTCCAGCGTGGGCGTGTCGGCAAAATAATTGCCATCGTGATGCGCGACCGGCACGCGAATGACCTCGCCCTTGGCGAAACCTGCGGTGAAAGGCGAAGCAGTGTTGATCACTTCGAGCCCAACCGTCCGGCAAACAAAGCGCTGCGTTGCGTTGCGCATAAGCACACCCGGCAACAAGCCGCTTTCGCAGAGGATTTGAAACCCGTTGCAGATGCCCAACACCGGCACGCCGCGCTCAGCCGCTGCGACAACAGCGTGCATGATCGGGCTCTTCGCGGCCATGGCTCCCACCCGCAGGTAATCACCATAGGAGAAGCCTCCCGGCAGCGCGATGAAATCCAGGCCGCTGGGCAGATCAGCGTCGCCATGCCAGATCCGCCGCGGCGCCGCGCCCGTCACCGCTTCGAGAGCGACGGCAATGTCGCGATCACAATTGGAGCCGGGAAAGGTGATGACAGCGGCGGTGAAAGCCATCAGGCGCTCTCCGGCTCAAGCTTTTCGATCACGAAGTCTTCGATCACGGTGTTCGCGAGCAAGCCGCTGCACATCGAATGGAGCGTCGAATCCGACGTGCCGTCGGCGACATCCATCTCAATCAGGCGACCTATCCGCACATCGGTCACGGCGTCGAAGCCCATGCCTTCCAGCGAGTGATGCACAGCGCGGCCCTGTGGATCGAGCACACCGGGCTTGAGACGAACAAGGATACGGACTTTCATGGCTGGCCCTTTCCAAAGGGAAATCGTGAGGAGAGTCTTGCGTGAGAACAGCGTTTCATCCGCTAAGCGCTTTAACGTCAATGCTGTAACGGTGCACCCCGCAAAGACCCAGTTTTGCGCAACCGCCTGCTTCGTCTTGCTGCAACAGCGATGCGAATCTGTCGCCGCGCTGCAACAATCACCCGAAGAAAGATATCCAATCGCCGCGTTCTGCGGGTAATTTCGCCTGAAAACCTCGATTCATGCGCGCAAATCTGTCAGCGGCTTCCTCGCAAGATGCATTGTTGCAACCGAAAATGGGGGGCCGACTCATGTCAAACCGTATTCCCGCCGCGCGCGCTTTGTGGGCCAGCACCACCGCTATGACCGCCGCTGTCTTCGCCTTTGCCGCTCCTGCAGCGGCGCAAGCTGGCGACGCTTCTGAGGCAGAGGAAGGCCAGTTGCCTTCGATTATTGTGACTGCAAACCGCCGCGAAGAAAGCCTTCAGGACGTCCCAATTTCGGCCGAAATCCTCGATCAGGGCCGCATCGGAGCGATTTTTTCGGCCGCCGCGGACACCACCGCGCTCGCCGGAGCGGTTCCCGGGCTCAACATTGAAAGCTCAAACGGCCGCGTGGCGCCGCGCTTTTACATTCGCGGGCTTGGCAACACCGACTTTGACCTGGCCGCATCACAGCCCGTTTCGGTGATCCTGGACGATGTTGTTATGGAAAACGTGACACTGAAATCCTTTCCGATCTTTGATGTCCAGCGCGTGGAAGTTCTGCGCGGGCCGCAAGGCACTCTGTTCGGCCGCAACACGCCGGCCGGCATCGTCAAAATCGACACGATCAAGCCCGGCTTTGAAGACGATATTCAGGTTGGGCTGAGCGTCGGTTCGTTTGGCACCGTGTCCGCCAACGCGGCGTGGGGTGGGGGAATTGTCGAGGACAAGCTGGCCTTCCGCGTTTCGACCCAGTTTCAGCGCCGCAGCGATTGGATCGATAACGGGTTTACCGGTGAAGAGGACGCGCTGGGCGCCTACACCGACTTCGCCATTCGTGGCCAAATGCTTCTGGTGCCCGATGAAGAGCGGCGCTTTTCGATGCTGGCGTCGGTGAACTTTCGCGACCTTAGCGGCAGCTCAACCTTTTTCCGCGCCAATGTGCTGGGTCCGGGCAACAACGAACTGAACGCGAACTACGACCGCGACACGGTGTTCTATGATGCGGGAGGCGGCAACCCGGCCGAGTACCAGCAGTTCGGCGCCACGCTGAAGATGGACTATGAGTTTGACTTCGCGACGATTACGCAGATTTCCAGTTACTGGGAGAGTGAAGGCTTCTCGCGCGGGGACGTCGATGGCGGCAATCTGGTAACCGGTCCGGGTTTCATCCCGTTCCCATCGGACACGCAGGACTCGATCGATCTGCAGCAATTCACGAGCGAAACCCGTTTGGCCTCAAACGGTGATGGACCGCTGAGCTGGCAGGTCGGCGCGTTTATCTTCACCAGTGATTTCGACGTGTCGACGGTGGGCTTCACCTTTCCGCCGCCCGTCACGGTTAACCACACGAACGACGCTTGGGCCGTGTTTGGCCAGCTTTCGTATGACCTGAACGATATGTTCCGCGTTACCGGCGGGCTGCGCTACTCCGACGATGAGAAGGACTTTGTGGTCGTCGAAGGCGCCGCGCCGCAGCCGGTTTCGGTGCAGGATGACAACATCGATTGGGATGTCAGCCTGTTCGCTGATATTGACGACGAGACAAGCCTCTACGCTCGGGTTGCTAACGCGTTCCGCGCGCCGACCATCCAGGGCCGCGACGTGGCTTTTTTCGGCGCACCGAGCGTCGCGCAGTCGGAAAACATCACCAGCTGGGAGCTTGGCTTTAAGAGCGAGTTCATCGATCGGCGGCTGCGCCTGAACGGTTCGGTCTTTTACTACACCGTGGAAGACCCGCAATTCACTGCGGTCGGTGGTACGGGCAACCTGGTGCAGCTGATCAACGCCAACGAGGGCGAGGCCTATGGCTACGAGCTTGACGCTGCGTTCCAGGCATCGCCGCAAATCCTGCTGACGCTGGGCATCGCCTACAACAACACGCAGATCAACGATGACGATCTCGCCGTGGGTGTGTGCGCCCAATGCACCGTGACCGATCCGTTTAACCAGAACGGCTTTGCGCTGGTCGATGGCAACCCATTCCCCAACGCACCCGAGGTAAGCGGCGATTTCACCTTCAGCTACACCGTTCCGGTGGGCGACAACGATGAAGTCTTCCTCTTCACTGACTGGGTGTATCTGGGTGAAACCAACTTCCTGCTCTATGAAAGCCTTGAAAACAATGCCGACAGCCGCATCGAGGGCGGTCTGCGAATGGGCTATCGCGGCAACAATGGGCAGTACGAACTGGCTCTGTTTGCCCGCAACATCACCAACGCTGACAACGTGCAAGGCGTCGTTGATTTCAACAACAACACCGCCTTCGTAAACGAGCCGCGCGTGATCGGCGTCTCGGTGGGCTTTAGCCTTTAGAGCGGCCAACGGCTTTCGCGTTGCTCCCGGACGCTGGTGTGTAAGCGAAGGCGCGCGCGATACAGGAAAGGGCTGGCGGGAGGCGACCCGTCAGCCCTTTTTTCTCCTCGGCATCAGATCGGCTGGTGAGCCTTTTCCGGCAAGCTATCGCTAGTTGGCGTTTGCCATTTCGGCGACCGCTTTGGACTTTGCCAACGCGCTTGGCAGCACGACAAACGTCGCGGCCTCAGCGGGCTGGACATAGACCTGAGCGGCGGCCTTCAAGTCACCTACCGAAACCGCTTTGAGCACATCGGGATAGGCAAAGAAGCGATCGATACGCTCTGGGTCGCTTTGCGCGCGCTGGGTTAGCACGGTGTAGACACCCAGATCCTTGAGCGCGTTTTCGTGCCGTTCGAGGAGCGGTTTGCGTGCGCGTTCAACCAGGTCCTGCGAGATGCCATCATCGGTCACAAGCTCGCGCAACATGGTATCAATGGCGGCGCGCGCCGCGTCGACCTGACTGTCTTCGAGCGACACGCTGATCGTGATCGTTCCGTAATCTCGGTAGTGGCGGCTGTTGCTCACATTGGCGCGCGGCGAATACGCCTGGCCCAGCTCTTCGCGGATCGTATCTGTCAGTTCCAGTTGAAGCACGCGGCCGAGCATTTGCAGTTTGACAGCCTCGTCATAGTCGCGGTTGTCCGGCGCGGGCCAGATCATACGCAACAAGGCCTGATCGGGCTCGCCATCGTGCTCGATAACGCGGGTGGAGCGATCCTGAGTGAAAGTCCGCAAGCGGGCCTCCTCGCGCACACGGAACTGGTCTTCGCGCTCTGTCAGCGCACCAAAGGTGGACGCGACCGCGGCGATCGCGGCGTCTTCATCAAGGTCTCCAACAAGGCCAATCTCAATCGCGCCCCGGCTTAACCGGTCCTCGATCACGCTTTGTAGCCCGTCAAAGTCGAGCGCTTCGAAGGCTTCCTTGGGTTGCAAGGTGAAGCGCGGGTCGCCATCGGACAGGTCTCCCCCGACGACTGCGCCAAGCGCCCGGCCTGGCGTCGAGGTGAGAGTCTCAAAGAAATTGTCGATGCCCTTGCGAAACCGTTCCACGCCTTCGGGTCGATAGCCCGGATCGGTGATCAACGCCGCCATGAGCTGCAATTGCAGTTCCAGATCGCGCGGCGTCGTTGTCGAACCCATGCCGAAGCTGTCGACGCCCGCGTCAAACCCAAGGCCAACGCTGCGCCCGGCTAGGATTGTAGAAAGCTCATCCTGGCTGTGTTCGCCCAGCCCACCCGCGGACAAAGAGCCCGAGAGGTAGACGGCGAGCGGGTCGTCCTTGGTGGTCATCAACGTGCCGCCATCGACGGCCAGGCGGACGTTCACCCGGTCCTCTTGCACATCGGTCTGCTTAATGTTGAGTTTGACGCCGTTGTCGAACTCGATCTGACGTATGCCGAGCTGGGTCTCCATCGTGTCCGAAACAATCGTGCCCGATGCGCCGAATTCGGTGTAGGCGAAAGCGGTGGCGCCCGTGTCGAGCGGGGCCGCGATGGGCAGGGCCATGCCTTCTTCAAAAGCGAGCCTCAGCGCTTCCTTGCCGCCTTCGGGCGCCTTGCGGCCCTGGAACCGGATCAGAGGGTCCTCAAGCGCGATCACGTGGCTCTTGAACGCGGCGAAGACGCTGTCCGACGTGATGTTGGGAGCCATCTCTTCGAACAGAGCTAGCCGGTACTCCGGTGTTGTCGGGATAGCGTCGTTGGACACCAGCGACAAAGCCGCGCCGACAAAGGCGCCGTTGGGGCGCGTGTCCTTGGCTTTGACCGCGTTTTCAAGCGCGGTCCTCCTGCGTGCCAATTGTTCGTCCACTTCGGCCTGGGTAAAGCCAAAGGCCAGCGCCTGGTTGTATTCGCGCACAGCCGCCAGCAGACCCTTGCGCCATTCGCCGTCGACGCTGCCAATATTGACGCCCGTGTTGCGCCCATCTTCGAAGAAATTGCCTTGCGTGAAGCTGGCTCCGCGGAAGGGGGCATCGGCCTTTCGCGCCAGCCGCGCGAGGCGGCGGTTGACGATGGCGTAACCGAGCGACCGCAGCGCCGCCGCCTTGCGATTGGCGAGCGTGTCCGGCTCATCAATCCAAGCGTCGAATTGGACGATTGCAACGCTCTCAGACAGCGAAGGATCGGTGTAGATATCGGTCTTGCCGCCTTGCGTGACATCGAGCGGTCCGGTCACTGGATCCTTTGGCGCCGGGCCGCCTGACCAGTCCGCAAACCTGGCGCGCAAAGCCGCCTCCATAACGTCGACCGGGTAATCGCCGACGATCACCAAGACCGTGTTGCGCGGCGTGTAGGTCCGCTCATACAAAGTGCGCATCTGTTCCGACGTGGCGCCCTCGATCACTTCCAGCGTCCCGATCGGCAAGCGGTCGCCGAACCGCGCATCGGGCGCGTAGAATTCGAAGCCGTCTTCCTGCGCGCGCTGGGCAAAGCTGCGCCGATCGCGCCGTTCAGCCAGGATGATGCCCCGCTCGCGCTCGACCGCCTCCGGCGCGATCAGGAGCTCGCTCGCGGTCTCGCGCATCAACATTAAAGCGGTGTCAAGCAGATCCGCGTCGTTGCGCGGTAAGTTGAGCATATAGGTCACCGCTTCAAGCCCGGTCGAAGCGTTGGTGTCCGCGCCAAAGGCAAGCCCTTCGCGTTCGAGGAGCTTGATCATCTCGCCTTCGGGGATCCCTTTGGACCCATTAAAGGCCATGTGTTCAAGATAGTGTGACAGGCCGCGCTCGCTGTCGGTTTCTTCAAGCGATCCGCTGCCGATGCGCATCCGGACCATGGCGGTGCCTTCGGGTGTCGCGTTTTGGCGCAGGATAAAGCGCAGGCCGTTTTCAAGCTCGCCAAAGACATAGCCCGGATCGACTTCGACGTCGCTGTTCTCAAACGCCCACCTGGGTTCGGGGTCCGCTTGCTCTTGCGTTGTGGTCGCGCTGGTCTGGGTTTGCGCTGCCAGAGACTGGACAAGCACAAGGTTCGGAAGAGCGAGCGCAAGGCTTGCGGCGAACAGTGTCGGGCGAATGATCATGGGGGGCGCAGTCTCTCCAGCGGTTGTTTTGTCCTTATCTGATGAGCTTAGCCGATTTACACAGCCTGAAAAGGGGCTCTGCGCGCGGGCTGCGCGCGCATTTTTCCAATTGTTCCGGCCGCGAGGCCTATGTCACTTCTTGGGAGGCTGCCCGCGCAGGCGTGAGCGATGGGTCGACAGGTCGAGCACTTCACCCGGCTGGTTGTCCTCACCTTGCAGCAGGCCCAGGCGCCGCGCGACTTCGCGGTAGGCTTCTTCTTCGCCGCCCATGTCCCGGCGGAAGCGGTCTTTGTCGAGCTTTTCGCCGGTCGCCATGTCCCACAGCCGACAGCCATCCGGACTGATCTCGTCGGCCAGGATCACGCGGCTGTAGTCCCCATCATAAAGCCGGCCAAACTCGAGCTTGAAATCAACCAGGCGGATGTCAATCGCGGCGAACATACCGCACAGGAAATCGTTGATCCGGATCGCCATTGACGAGATGTCGTGCATCTCCTCCTGGCTGGCCCAATTGAAACAGGCGATGTGCTCTTCCGCGATCAGCGGATCGCCAAGCGAATCATCCTTGAAGTAATATTCGATCAACGTGTGCGGCAGCGGTTCGCCTTCTTCGATGCCCAGCCGCTTGGAAAGCGAGCCGGCGGCCACGTTGCGCAGCACCACTTCGATTGGGATGATCTCAACCTGGCGCACCAATTGCTCGCGCATGTTCAGACGGCGGATGAAGTGGGTCGGGATGCCGATATGCGAAAGACGGCTGAAGACGTGCTCGCTGATGCGGTTGTTGATCACGCCCTTGCCGTTGATCGTGCCCTGCTTTTCCGCGTTGAAGGCGGTGGCGTCGTCTTTGAAATATTGGATCAGCGTACCGGGTTCGGGACCCTCATAGAGAATCTTGGCCTTGCCTTCGTAAATCTGACGACGACGGGACATGAACGTGCACCCTCCTGGCAGCGGCCCACCTTGCTGCGAATGGTGCCCGGGGGCGGAATCGAACCACCGACACGCGGATTTTCAATCCGCTGCTCTACCCCTGAGCTACCCGGGCATTCGCTGCGGCGACGGTGGTCTTCAAAGGCCACCGGCGAGCAAATGAGTGCGCGCCTATGCCGAGGCCACGCGCGATTGGCAAGCGCAAAATCACTCTTGTTCGGGCCAGTTCGCGCTGGCGATCTCTTCGGGGCTCGCCGAGCGACCGGGAACCGCATAGCCATCGCCGAACCACTGCGCCAGATCGCGATCTTTGCATCGTTGTGAACAGAATGGGGCGAAGTCCGCCACGCGCGGTTTGCCACACATTGGGCAGGATTTTGCGGCGGTGTTCGTCATGAAGCGGCAATTTGGGCCCGGGGCGCCTCAAGCGCAAGACCGGGATCGGTTTCAATTCGAACAACGCGTCCTGTGCGCTGCGCAAGGTCTCCTATCCACTGCGGTTTGAGCTTTGCCTTGAGCGCGGGGTGAACGCCTAACAGCAGCACCGGGCCCGTTCCTTGCGCGCGCTCGGCCACACGCAAAGCGTACCGGGCGCACAGCGCAACGCGCGATGTCGCGAAGCGCTGGAGCAGCGATGGGCCCTCCAACCGCGCAACCAGCTGGACAAAGCCAAACCCGTTGATCGCGGTGCGTTCATGCGGCCACCCGTTCAGCTCGGCTGCAAGCGCTTCGTCGAGCGCGCGGCGATCGGCCTTGGCCTCCATCGTTGGAAAATCGATCCCGATATTGCCGCCCACTCCAAACCAGCGCAGCGCTCGGGCGATTGCCGGGATCGCGGCGAGCGCGACCTCACGCGGGCTGCCCTGGCCATCAACATCACTCACCGTCATGGCCGGAGTGGCGCTGCACACGATCTCTCCACCCGAAAACGCCAGCGATCCGGATGACGCCGCGTGCCAGACCTCCTCCCAGAGCCCTGCCTCAAAAGCGGGCATATATGCGCCCATCGGAAAGGCGGGGCCTGGCTGTGCCGCTTCCTTGGGCAGCGTGTCGGCGAGGTAGCGCCCGTGGGCCTGTTTGAAGCGCCCCCGTTCAGCAACAGGCGCGCGTGTGATGGACAACGCGAAACGCGCGCCTTGGGTTATCTCTTGTGGGAGATGATCGACCAGCACGTTTGCGCCATTCTCCAGAGTTGCAAGGCCGCGGCGGGCGCCCGCCGGCTTGGTGGAAAGCTGCGCCATGCGCGCCTCGCCTGCCCGTAGCTCGCCCGGCCAGGAAAGCGCAGCGGCGCGGACTGCATCACCTTCGATCAGCAGCGCGCGGGTCTCACCGATCCCTTCCTCGATCCGCCATTCAGCCAAGGGCAAAGCCAGCCGATTTGAGTAATGCGCGCGCTTCGAAGAGCGGCAGACCCATGACGCTCGAATGGCTGCCGCGGATCCACTGGATCAGCCCCTCTGCCGCGCCCTGGATTGCATAGCCGCCCGCTTTGCCGCGCCATTCATCGCCGGCGATGTAGGCGTCAATCTCATCCCGGCTGAGCGACTTGAAGCGTACAATGTTCTCGCTCAGTCGCGATTTGATCGAACCATCGGGCGCGCGCAGAACGACACTGGAAAGGACAATATGACGGCGTCCCGACAGCAATTCCAGACATTCGCGCGCTTCGCCTTCCTCTTCGGTTTTGGGCAGGATGCGCCGCCCAGCCGCCACCACCGTATCACCGGCAAGAACAAAGCCTCTGGCCTCAATCGCGCGCGCCTTTTGTTCGCCCATCCGCAGCGCATAGTCGCGTGGACGCTCGCTTGAAAGCGGCGTTTCGTCGATATTGGCGGGCTCGATCGCGTCGGGCACAACGCCGAGCCGCGCCAACAGATCGCGCCGACGAGGGGACGCGGAGGCAAGAGTGAGATGCGGCGCGCTCATGAGCGCGGGCGGCGTTACTGCGGTCCGGGACCGCCGCGGCCCGGCATGAAGCGATAGGTGATGCGCGCCTTGGTCAGATCATACGGGGTGAGTTCGCACAGCACTTCGTCACCAACGAGCACGCGGATTCGGTTTTTGCGCATCTTGCCCGCTGTGTGGCCGAGCACTTCATGACCGTTTTCAAGCTCCACTCTAAACATCGCGTTGGGCAACAATTCCACCACGCGCCCACGCATTTCGAGGAGTTCTTCTTTGGCCATGTAATTCCTTAAGTCGGTTGCTCGGAGAAACGTTCCGTCGGTCTGGGCCGGGCGTTTAGCGATGAAGAGAACAAAATGGAAGCCTCGTGCGTTAGGGCTTGCAAACCCCTCCACCAGGCGCGTCTCCTCCCGCGCTTCCGTCGTTCTCACGGTGCAAACTGATACACGCTGTTGCTTGTCTGCTCGCGCGCATTGCTGAAAAGGCCCCCGCATGACCTTGATCCCCCAAACGCGCGTTTGCCTGCTGGCTGGCGTTTGCCTTGCCACGTTAAGCGGTTTGGGCAGCGCCGCGCCGCTTTTCGCTCAGGGGTCGCAAGCCGGCGCGCTTGCGGGTGACGGGGTTGGATACGCTGCGCAGCGCGCTCGCGATGAGGGCCTAAGCGCGCAGCAAGGCGCTCAAGAGGCGGACGAAACCGAATTTGGGGCGGATAGCGGCGGCGGCCCCGGCAATGAGTTGCAAGAAGGACCCGACGGCACCGAGATTGTCGTTGAGGGCGTGCGCCTGCGCGGGCAGTTAGACGTGGAACAGGAGCCGATCCTGGAGCTGGGCGAAGCGGATATCGCGGCGGAGGGCGTCGCGTCTATCGCCGATCTCGTGACGCAGATTCAGAATCAAACCGGTTCCGCGCGCGGACGCGGCGGAGGCGGGCGTCCGGTTATCCTCGTCAATGGCATTCGTCCGGGAAGCTTTCGAGAACTGTTCCAATACCCACCCGAAGCGTTGGCCAAGGTCGAGGTTTTCCCCGAAGAAGTCGCCCAGCGGTTCGGTTTCCCGCCGGATCGCCGCGTGATCAATCTAATCCTCAAAGAGAACTATTCCAGCCGCGAGATCGAGCTCGAGTTTGAAGGCCCCGCGCGCGGCGGCAATCTCACCACCGAGCAAGAGTTTGGCTATCTCAAGATCGCCGATGGCGGCCGGTTCAACATCAACTTCACCGCGCAAGATGTCTCCTTACTGACCGAGGATGAGCGCAACATCATCCAGCCGCCGGGTTCGACATCGGACCTGGCGACTGATCCCAGCCAGGCGGAATTCCGAAGCCTCATCCCCGACAGCCGTGTCCTCGACGCCAATATCAGCTGGGCCAAGGCCTATCTGGAGAGCGGTCTCTCGCTTTCGGCCAACGCCAATTACGAACGCCGCGACAGCCGCAGTCTCGACGGTCTCAACCTCGTAACCCTGACCAATCCGGACGGCGAAAGCCTGACGCGCACCTTTGGCGAGGACGACCCGCTCGAGCGGCGCAGCGCCACCGATACGGGCGCCGTGGCTGGTTCGCTCACTTTGCCGGTCAACGCTTTCCGCCTGACCAGCACCTTTGATGCCAGCCTCACCGAAAACACCACCGAGATAGACAATCCGTTTGACACAAGCGCTCTGCAACTGGCGGCGCTTGACGGATCGCTTGCGATTGACGGCGAGCTGCCGACCAGCGCGGATGCTGGGTTCGAGACCGCCTTTTCGCGCACTTGGCTTGCGTCGACGCTTACCACCGTGCGCGGCCCCTTGGCGAACTTGCCGGGGGGTGAGCTGCTCACAACCTTTGATATCGGATACAATTGGAACCGGCTGGAAAGCGCTGACACGCGGACGCAAGAGGACGTGCAGCTGACGCGCGGCAATCTTTCAACCGGGGCCAATTTTGTGATCCCGATCACCAGCCGCCGCAACGGTTTTGCCGACGCGTTGGGCAGTTTCACGCTGAACGCGCAGATCGGGGTCGAAGAGCTCTCCGATTTCGGAACTCTCGGCGACTACAACACCTCGCTCAATTGGTCGCCTGTGGACGGGCTCGATTTGTCAGCGACCTACATTTATCGTGAGGTCGCCCCGAGCCTTGGCGATCTCGGCAACCCTCCGGTCACCAATTTCAACGTCCCGGTCTTCGATTTCGTGAACGGGGAAACCGTGCTGGCCACCGTCACCACGGGCGGCAATCCGCAATTGCCAGCGGAAACCCAGCGAGACTGGAAGTTCGCCGTCAATTGGGAGCTGCCCTTTGTCGACGGAGTGCGCTTCACGGTCGAATATATTCGCAACCGCTCTGATGATGTGACCAGCGCGTTTCCGCAGGTGACTGACGAGATCGAGGGAGCCTTCCCAGACCGGATTACACGCGATGCGTCCGGCACGCTGATCGCTCTTGATCGGCGTCCGGTCAGCTTTTCCGAGACCCGCTCGGACCGCTTGCAGTTCCGCCTCTCGGCGCGCGGCGGGTTTGGCGGCGCGGGTGGTGGCCCTCGTGGAGGAGGAGGGGGTCGAGGCGGGCCGCCTTTTGGCGCCTCAGCGCGCGGTGGACCGCCCGCTTCGTCAAGCGGATCGAGCACCCCTCCATCCGGTGCCGGCGGGCCACCGCGTTTTGGCACAGCACCTGGTGCACCGGCGCAAGCAGGCGGCCTGCCGGGCGGTGGCGGTCCGGGTGGCGGCTTTATGGCGTTTCGCGAGCGGATCTGCGCCGATGACGGCCTTGACCTTTTGAAGCGGATCGTCGCTGCGGCTCAAAATGGCGAGGATGTTTCTGCGCTGGCTCCGGGCCTTCCACCCCAAGCCATAGAGCGCATTGTCGCGCGTTTGGGCGGCGGCGGGGAGAATGTAAGCGACGAACAGCTTGAGATGGCGCGCTCGCGCATTTGTTCGCTGGACCCGGCTCGCCTGTCGGGTCGCGGTGGGCCGCCTCGTGGACCCGGTGCGCCCGGTCAGCCGCAAGGCCCGGGAGTGCCAGGCGGACCGGGGCCGCAATCGGACGCGATGGCGAGTGCGCAGGCGCGGCTGTGCGGTGAGAACGGTCTGGCCACAATGCGCGAGCTTGTGGCCAAAATTGAGCGCGGCGAGGACGTCTCGGACATTCTGCCGGGAATGGATCCGCAATTCCTCAAATTCGGGCTCGATCGGATGCGTTCTGACGATGGCAGTGTCCCGGATGCCGCGCTGGACCGGATGCGCAGTCGGATTTGCTCGACCATGCCGCAGTCCGGCCAGGGTGGCCCGCCGAGCGCTGGCGGTGCCCCCGCACAAGGGGCCGGCGGCCCCGCGTTCAATCCGTTAGCAGCGGGAGGACGGCGCGGTTGGCGCTATTTCGTCAACCTCACGCACACACTTGAGTTGCAGAGCGAGATTCTCATCGCGCCCGGTGTCGAGGTGCTCGACCAGCTTGATGGCGATGCGACCGGTGCGTTTGGCTTCCCGCGCCATTCCTCCCGATTGGAAGCCGGGCTGTTTGGCAACGGTGTCGGCTTCCGTTTGTCGGGGCGCTACACCGGCGAAACGCGGCTGGATGGCTCGGATACGGGCGGCAGCGGCGATCTGTTCTTCAACGATCTCGCTACGTTCGACCTGCGCGTCTTTGGCAATGTGGACCAGATCACAGGCAGCCGGAGCCCGGCGCTCAAAAACCTGCGCGTTTCCTTGAGAATGGACAACATTTTCGACGCCCAGCGCGCGGTGCGGGACGAAAACGGGGACACACCGATCAATTACCAACCGTTCGTGATCGATCCGGTTGGTCGCTTTATCGGGATCGATATCCGCAAGCTGTTCTGAGGCGAGCCGCGCTTACAGGCTCAGCTTGGGGAACAACCAGCTTTGGCCTTGGCTCGCTTCAAACGGGGCCCATTCCCCTTCTGGTTGCGCCAACCGATCGGCAATGGCGATCATAACAGAAGGATTGACGCCAAGGCCGCAATGGCTGGCGTAGACTAGGATGTTCTCGCTCGGCGCTCCGGTCGCCTTGGCCGGGTCCTGAACGCTGCCGCGCCAGTGGACGACGCCATCCGTCTTGGTCAGCACCGAAGTGGTCGGCACCGGCGGAGCAATGTCGAGGCCACGGAACTGGCCGTCGCGAATGCGTTCAGGTTCGTCGCCGTTGAAAAACTTGAACAGGCGCGCGGCGTTGGTGTGGTTGCGATCATCGGTGATGGGGCTGCCAAGGCTCATCACCAACCGCACTTTATCCGGGTGCAGTTTGGCAAGCTCGCGTGCGAGCACACCGCCCAAACTCCAGCCGATCAGCGAAACTTTGCCGCCGCTGTCCTGGAACAGCCGCTCCAATTGGTCTTCCAGTTTCCGGATAAGCTCTTCGTTGACGCGCACGTTGCGGCCCGAATCCCAGCCATGCGCGTCATAGCCAAGGCTTCTGAGCAGACCGCGCATCGGGATAGTCGAACTGTTGGTGGCCATAAATCCTGGCAGCGTCATCACGGCATGGCCGTCGCCTTGTGGGAGGCTCGTCATCCAGGCCCGCGAGGCGTAAAACGCGGCGAATTCCAGCATCGCGCGGCCTTCGGAAAGCGTCCAAATGCGGTGCGGCGGTCTGGGAAGCTCGGTCGGCATTTCGCGCTCAAGCTTGCCGTCATTGACGATGATGCTGCCGGGCAGGGGCTGCATGGGTGCCATAGAGGCCATTACTTGCTCTCCTCGGTGATGCGCGCGGCCGACGCTGATGTCGGTTTGCGCTTGGCCGTGGATCCCTTCCTAGCCGGTTTGCGTGTCGTCCTCTTTGACACAGGTTTTGTCTTTGGTGCGGGCTTGCCCGCCGGTTTTCTACCGCGCGGGTTAGCACGTACGGTCTTAACCGTCGATTGAGGAGCGCCTTTCGCATCCACAGCCTTGGCGGCGGCCAGCAGATCGTCAAAGCTTTCCTGCAGGCATTCGGAATAGAATTCCGGGTCCGGCATGATGTCGCGGCACGCGGTGAAGCTGATATAGGCCTCATCGACATAGGATTGGACGACGTGTGCCAGGCCCAACCCATCGGTAAGGCAAATGAGCGAGAGCGCCATGCTCTCAAGCCGCGCGCTGGATGAATAGATGTGCACCGGCGGGCCGGGCACATTGGTCACCACGGTGTTGAACGGCATCGCCCGGTGCGCAAGGCTGACGCGGCTGAACAATTGCGCCCCCAGCGCCATGTAGAGCAGCGGGTTGACCTTGCTCACCTCGGTCATGGTGCGCGCGCCGATGGCGTTGGTCATCGCCTTGGAATTGCTCGTTTGGCTGTAGACGTATTCGAGGCGCTCTTTGGGATCGGCGAGATGCGTGCCCAGCGGGGCGACCATGGCGGAGACCTGGTTGCCCATATCGCCCTTTTCCCCGTCGGATCGCACTGAGATCGGGGCCATCGCGGTCATCGTCGATTTGGGCAGATCATCCTTGGCAGTGAGATATTTGTTCAGCGCCCCGCCGATCACAGCGATGGCCACATCGTTGACCTTCGCCTCGGGTAACAGCGCGCGGATCGACTTGAACGCTTTGAGATCAAAGCTTCGCCCTTCGACCACGCGGTGCGGCGAGATCGTCTTGTTAAAGCGCGTGCGCGGCGGAATTATGTCGCTGGTGATCTTGAAATCGCGCGCGATCAGCCCCTTGATCGCGCTCGCGACGCCGGGAATGCTTTGCGCCGCAACTTGCGCCTGACGCAGCGGATTGATCAGTGAATTGACGTAGGACTTGCCCAAAAGCTCGACCGGGCCAGGGATTTTCTCCGGCTTCCAGGTGTCGGGTTCGTTCGGGGGAGGCGTGTTGGGCGCGAGCGTGTGCAGCGCCTCCATCAAATCAATCCCGCTCATCCCGTCAATCGCGGAGTGATGAACCTTGGTCACGAAGGCAAAACACCCCGGGGGATAGCCCTCAACCGCATCGAGACCTTCGACCACGGTGAACTCCCAGGGCGGGCGGTTGAGATCAAGCGGGCGCGCGTGAATGCGCGCGGCCTGGATGCACAATTGCCGCCAATCGCCGGGCCTGGGCAAAGCGACATGGCGCACGTGGTATTCAAGATCGAAATCGGGGTCTTCTATCCAGTAGGGATAGTCGAGATCAAACGGAACGCGGACCAGCCGCTGACGCATGGTGCGCGAGAGCTGCATGCGCGATCCAATGAACGCCAGAATATCCTTAAACCGGACAAAGCCACCCGGAGCGGTTTCCGGATTGTAGATCAGGACGCTGCCGATATGCATCGGCGAATTGGGCGATTCCATCGCCACAAACGAGGAATCCATGCCTTGCAGTTGCCGCAAGTCGCTCTCCTATCCCGGTTTCGCGCTGCTGTTTTCGCGCGTTTAACCCGGGGTAAGGGCGTTTGTGTTGCGAGACAAGTTGACGCGGGCGGCAGGTTGAAAGGCGGTCATGCGCGTGGAGGCAAGAAAGTTACGCTGGCCCAGACGCGCTCATGGGGCCGCGGCGCGATCGCTGCGCCACCAGTCGCCAGCGCCTAGGCTGCGCAGCGGCGCAAATCCGGCCAACACCATCAGGCCTGCCAAGATCGCCAAGTTCTTGATGAAATTCTGGGTTTCGCGTTCCACCATCGCCTCAGCCACATTCCAGAAGTCGTGGAGCATGACGTTGACCAGCAAGACGTAGATCACAAAGCCATAGGCGACGAGCTTTACGTGACGCCCGCTGATAAGCAGCAGGCCGCCAACGATGTTGGTGACGGTGGCTATCCACATCAACGGGGTCGCAAAGGCGATATTGTGGCTCTCCATATAGGCGATGGTCTGATCCGGCGCGGCAGCCTTCATCAGGCCGGGCAGGAGGAAATACAGCCCCAATAGGACCCGACCGATTGTTACGCTCGCTTGCGACATGGCTTGGCTCTCCCTGTTTGGCCCTTGATCACACGGCCAGCGCCTCACCGCAAGCCACCCCGCTCGCCCAGGCCCATTGGAAGTTGTATCCACCCAGCCAGCCCGTGACGTCGACCGCTTCGCCAATGGCGTAAAGGCCGGGCACGCGATTGGCTTGCATGGTCTGCGAAGAAAGTTCCGAGGTTGCGATGCCGCCTATGGTGACTTCGGCCTTCGCAAAGCCCTCGGTGCCGTTGGGGGTAAAGCGCCACTTGGCCAGCCGCTCCATCGCCGCGCGCAGCGCCTTGTCGGAGGTGTTGGCGAGCTCGCTTTCGATGCTGATCTTATCGGCCAGCGCGTCGGCCAGCCGGTCGGGCAGGTGCTCGCGCAGCGCCGATCTGAGAGTGGCGCGCGGCCGGTCGCGCTTGGCGGACAGCAACCATCCGATCTCAGCCGCTGGCAGAAAGGCGATCGCGATATCCTCGCCATGGCGCCAATAGGATGAGATTTGCAGGATCGCCGGGCCGGACAGCCCCTTATGCGTAAACAGCGCGGCTTCCTCAAAGCTGGCCTTGCCGGTCGAGGCGCGCACCGGAGCCGATACGCCCGAAAGCTCGCGAAAAAGAACATCCTCGCCCCCTAGGGTCAGCGGGACAAGCGCCGGGCGCGGTTCGACCACTTTGAGCCCGAATTGTCGCGCCAGATCATAGGCAAAGCCGCTCGCGCCCATCTTCGGGATCGACGGGCCACCGGTGGCGATCACGAGGGACGGGGCGGAGTAGGTTTCACCGGAGGCCGAAACTCCGAAGACACCGTCTTCGTGTACCACGGTTGTGACGGCGGCGTCGCAAATGACGTCCACGCTTTGGGTGCATTCGTTCAAGAGCATCTGGACAATCTGCTTGGCCGATCCGTCACAGAACAGCTGGCCCAACGTCTTTTCGTGCCAAGCGATGCCGTGCCTATCGACCAATTCGATAAAGTCAGCCGGCGTGTACCGCGCCAGCGCCGATTTGGCGAAATGCGGGTTGGCGGACAGGAAGTTGGCGGGGCCTGCGCCCAGATTGGTGAAATTGCAGCGGCCACCGCCCGAAATCAGGATTTTCTTGCCGGGCCTTTCGGCTTTTTCGAGCACCGCGACGCGGAGGCCCCGCTGGCTCGCCGCGCCCGCGCACATCAAGCCTGCGGCACCCGCGCCGAGGATAATCACGTCATATGTCTGCACGCGCCTGCCGATAGTCCGGTGCGAACGGATTGCCAACGCCCCCTTGCAATCCCTATTTCATAGGTCATGGCCAAGGCTGAGGCAGGCAGTCCCCACGACCCAAGAGGCGCTGAACGGTTTAATGAGAGCCGCGCGGCGCAGACCGTTGCGTCCGCTCAACCCAATCTCGAAGCGGGGGTGGAGGCGATCCGCAACACGGTTGCAACCCTGAAGCCCGTTCCCGGCGTTTACCGGATGCTCGATACGCGCGGAGACGTCCTTTACGTCGGCAAAGCGCGCTCGCTCAAAGCGCGGGTGGCGAACTACGCCGCTGTCAACCAGCTGACTACGCGGCTGATGCGGATGGTCTCGCAGTGCCGTTCGATGGAGATCGTCACAACCAATTCCGAAGCCGAGGCGTTGCTGCTCGAAGCGCAGCTGATCAAGCGTTTCCGCCCGCCTTTCAATGTCTTGCTGCGCGACGACAAGAGCTTTCCCTTCATCCTGCTGCGCGCCGATCACGAGTTTCCGCGCATCCACAAACATCGCGGCGCGCGCCGGGCGAAGGGCAGTTATTACGGGCCGTTTGCAAGCGCCGGAAGCGTCAACACCACCTTGAACGCGCTGCAAAAGCTGTTCCTTCTGCGAAGCTGCACCGACGGTTTCTTCAACAACCGCGATCGGCCCTGCCTGCTCTACCAGATCAAGCGCTGCTCGGCGCCTTGCGTCGGGCGGATCGACGAAGACGGCTACGACGCGTTGGTCAAACAGGCGAAGGACTTTCTCGCCGGCAAATCGAGCCAGGTGCAGGCAGATCTGGAAAGGCAGATGGCCAAGGCGGCAGACGAGCTGGACTTCGAAACCGCCGCGATCTTACGCGATCGTCTGCGCGCCGCGACCTTCATTCAGGGCAGCCAGGCGATCAACGCGCGCACGTTGGGCGACGCGGATGTTTTTGCGCTCGCCAGCAAAGGCGGGCATGTCGGCGTGCAAGCCTTCTTCATCCGCGGCGGACAAAATTGGGGGCATCGCGCGTTCTTTCCTAGCCATACCAAGGATGTGGAGGAGGCGCAGGTTCTCGCCGACGTTATGCTGCAGTTTTATGAGGAAGTTCCCCCGCCGCCCAACGTGCTGGTCGATCGCGAACTGCCCGAGAGAGAGCTGATGGAAGCGGCTTTGTCCGAGGTGGCGGGCAAGAAGGTGACCATCGCGATCCCCCAGCGCGGCGACCGGCGCAAACTGCTCAGCCAGGCGCAGCGCAACGCGGTCGAAGCGTTGGAGCGGCGGCTGGCGGAAAAAGGCACTAAGGCCAAGGTTCACAGAGAGCTTGCCGAATTCCTCGAAATGGGCGAGCCGCCCGAGCGCATCGAGGTCTACGACAACAGCCACATTCAGGGCACCAAGGCCGTCGGCGCGATGGTGGTGGCCAGCCCTGAGGGTTTTGAAAAATCGCAATATCGCAAGTTCAACATCCGCGAAGCGCAGTCCAATGACGACTTTGGCATGATGCGCGAGGTGATGGAGCGTCGGTTCCGCAAATTCGCCGAAGGGACCGAGCCCGACGCGAAACCCGGCAAGAAAGGCCACGAAACTGTGCTTCCCGATCTGCTGTTGGTCGATGGCGGCAAGGGACAGGTTTCCAGCGTCATGAGCGTGCTCGAGGAATACGGCCTGGCGGACGAATTCACCGTGATCGGCATCGCAAAGGGCCCGCATCACGGGCGCGAGGGGCGCGAAGTGTTCCACTTTCCCGACGGGCGCGAAAAGACGCTGCCCACCAATTCGCCCGTCCTGTTCTACGCCCAGCGCTTGCGCGATGAAGTCCACCGCTATGTCATCGGCGCGCACCGGGCCAAACGCTCCAAGGCGATCACGGCAAGCCCGCTTGACGAGATCCCCGGTATCGGGCCGGCGAGGAAGCGCGCTTTGCTCTTGCATTTCGGCACCGCCAGCAAGGTTCGCGCCGCCGCGCTTGAAGACCTCCAGCGCGCGCCGGGTGTTAGCGCCAAGGTTGCGCAGCAAATCTACGATTTCTACCATGCGGGAGGTTAGGCAAACCCTCTGAGAAACCGCGATTTTCGAGAAAGTCGAACGTTTTGAGGGGCCTGCTTCCACACCCGATCTTTACCTTAGTCGCCTAACACACAAAGCCTGTTGAGGAACGGGTAGTGTTGGAACCAGTCAGAAAGCTTTTGGCGACGCCGCGCGTAAGGCATTGCGCGATCGCGATCGCGCTCGCGACACTGACCGCGTTCCTGACGCTTTTGCGCCCACTCGACATCACCGCCTGGTCGCTCCAGGCCAAGCTTTTCACCCATCCGCCCAGCGGTTCGATCGTGCTGGTGACCGACGATCAGGGCGCCGCGCGCAATTCCTTGCCTGCGGCGAACACGCTGATCCTCGCCGCGCTTGAAAACCTGGATGAGGCGGGCGCAAGCCGGGTCGTGATCGACACACCGCTAAGGGCCAGCACCAATCCCGAGCTGGATCAAAGGCTGCGCGACGCCATCGTCGCAATGGACGACCGCGCCGTCATCGCCGCGCCGCTTGATCCCGCAATCACCGAAGGCCGGTTGCGCCACCCCAACGCAAGCCTGTTCAAGAACGCCGCTCCGCTGGCGAGCAGCGACCTGTTGACCGACTTTCTCGACTTTGTCTGGGCGATAGAGCCCGCGCACAAGGTTGGCCCAGACCGCTACCCCGCGCTCTGGACTGTCCTTGCGCCAGCCGAGGCTGGGAACACCCCGATTTATCCCGCTTATTCGCTCAAGTCCCGCGACATCCCTGCGGTCGACATCTCCGATCTGGCATCGGGCGATCCCGAGGCGCTGCAACGCGTGCGCGCCAAGCAGGTGGTGTTCGCCGCGCTCGATGGCGATGAGCGCGTCTTCCAGGCGCCCGACAGCGTCAAACTCAACATTTCCTCTGCGCATCTTCACATCATCGCGGCGGAGACCGCGCTTCGCGCAAGCGGCAAATTCTATCCCGCCTGGTTGACCAATCTCGCCTTTGGATTTGTCCTGCTCGCGATCGTCTGCCTGCCCTTTACCAAGCGCGAACGTCGGATCGCCTACGCCTTCTGGAGCGCGCTCTTCGTTGTGGCGTTCATCCTCGCGGCCTCGTCAGGACACCGGGTGATGTTGGCCGATCCGATTTTGATTGCGTTCGCTTATGGCACGATGCGCATGATCGCCAATTATCGCCGGCGGCACCTCTATGTTGATGCGCAAAGCCGTCTGCCCAACTTCACCGCGTTTCGCCGCCACCTCGAAGCGCAAGGCGCTCTTGGTGAGCATGTGATGGTGATCATCAAAGTCGCGCGGCTCGACGCCATATTCGCAACCCTTAAGGGAAGCGAGCAAGGCGAATATCTGCGCCAGGTCGCCAGCCGTCTGGCGCTGGGCGAAGCGGGTGCGAACGTGTTCCATGACGGCGGCAAGTATCTGGGGATGGCCTTTCGCCGCTCCGACTACGTCGATTTGCAAGGGCACCTCGAGGGCTTGCGCGCCGTTGCCTCGCAAGCGGTGATGGTGGGCGATACCCCGATTGATGTGGCGATCACGATCGGTGTTGACCAGTCCAAAGAAGGCGATGTGTCCAACCGCATCAGTTCCGCCATCGCCGCCGCCGATCAGGCGCGTGAGGCCTATCGGCCGGTCTTCATCATCTCCGACTTCCAGGCCGACAGCGAGGAATGGGACCATTCGCTGCAATCCCGGCTCGAGCACGCTTTGTCCGAAAACCGTATTTCGGTGAAACTTCAACCTAAGGTCGACATGCAGTCGGGCCTGTTTGTCGGAGCCGAGGCGCTGGCGCGCTGGACTGACCAGAAACGCGGCGAGATCCCGCCAGTGCGTTTCATCCTCCAATGCGAGCGTGCAGGGCGGCTGGACGATCTGACCAAGCGCGTCATGGAAAAGAGCATGTACGCCTCGATGGACCTCCAGGCGAAGGGCCTTCCATCGAAGGTTTCGGTCAACGTGTCGGCGATCCAGTTCGTCGACAGCCGGATTGTTGATCTGGTTGAGATAGCGCTGAGCGCGACCGGCGCCGATCCGAGCAATATGATGATCGAGATCACGGAAACCGCGCGGGTTGAGAACATTGTGCGCGCGCGGTCGATCGTGGAGGAGATCAAAGGTCTCGGGATTGAGTTCTCCATCGACGATTTCGGTGTTGGCAGCGGCAATTTCGACGCGCTTTACGGGCTTCCCTTTGATGAAATGAAGATCGACCGCATGTTTGCCAACGAAGCGGCGCGTTGCCCCAGAGCGCGCGCCGTCGTGGCCTCAATGCTCGACCTTTCGCGATCCTTTGGCATCCGCAGCGTGGTCGAAGGGATCGATCACCTCGCCACGTTTGAGGTGCTGCGCGATATGGGCGGCGATCTGGCGCAAGGCTTTTGCATCGCGCGGCCGCAGACATTGCCCTTACTGTGCGAGACTTTGAAGCTTCAGGCGACGACCCAGTTACGGAGAACGCCTTAAGGGTTAATACTTTACAAACTCGAATGCTTAAGATACTCCTAACGGGTCTTCAAAACCTAAGGAGCTTCGCTATGCGTTCGATCTGGGACTGGATTTTCGCCTAAGGCGATCCAACAAAAACGAGTTTCAAGAGCCCCGCAAGTCGGGGCTCTTTTCGTTTTTGGGTGAATTTTCTGTTGGATTTCAGAGCTCTTGTTGGATTTCCAACAAGGGTCGGGTCGGTCGTCAAGCGTCTTCATTTTCAAGCTATACGGGTTTCGACTAAATTGATCGCCGCGTCGCTTGGTGCAGAATCACCAGCATGATGCAGCCCGAATCGCCTGAAAATGTTAACGTTTGCGACCTTGTAAACGCTCTACGCGCGCTCCAGACCGCGCTTGATCAGCGCGACGCCGCGATCAGCGCGGCCCACCAAATGGCGCGCAGCGACTGGCGATGCCTCCAGTGGCTGCGCGATAACGGCCCGCAATCACCCAGCGCAATTCGCCACGCGCTTGGTCTGACCAGCGGGAGCGTAACCGCGCTGCTTGATCGGTTGGAGGCCCGCGGGCTGGTCGAACGCTGCGCCGATCCACGCGATCGCCGCGCGCTTCGGATTGCGTTGTGCGACGCCGCTACAGATTTGCTCGACAGGACCGATGCGCCCTTGGCCCAGGTAGCCGACAAGCTCGCGGTGCGATGGGGCACGGAGCGCATGTTGGCCGCTGAGCGGGCCTGCCTTGACCTGGCCAAGCTGGTTGCGTGGGTGGCGGTCAAGGGGTGACCGATGGGCCTTTACGGTGAGGGCTCGACCAGCGGCGTGCTGGCTCGACCAAGGGCGTTGACCCTCAAGGCCCGTGCGGAGAGACAAAGGCCATGTTCGGTTTCCGCCCCCCCGTCGCTTTTACTCTCCTTATGCTCGCCGGTTCTGGCGCTGGCTATGCCGCCGCACAGAACGAGCTTTCGCCCGCGCCGATCGGTCTGTGGCAATACAGCCAGCCGGTCGTCTCCGACACGATAAGCGTTGCCTTCGCGCGCGATGAGCTGGGCGTCTGGTCGGCCACCGTCGATGGCAAGCCCTATCTTGTGGCGGTCGAAGGCGACGCTCTGTCGCTCAATGCGGCGGAGGACAACCGCTTTAGCGGAACGCTCAGCGCCGACGGCGCTGTCATCGAAGGGTTCTGGTATCAGCCGGCCGACAGCCTGCATTACCAGCGGGTCGAAACGCCCATCCGCCTGGAACGCGGCGACCGTGCGGCGGGTGGTAGCGCCCGCTGGGCAAGCGACATCACGGTTCAGAGCCGGCCCTACCGTCTGTTCCTCGACATCTTTGAGGAACACGATGGCTCCATCACCGCAGCGTTCCGGAATCCGGAAGGCAACAACATCTTGTTCTCCTATCGGTTTGCGGTGGAGCGCGATGCGAAGGGTGAGTGGGACCTAGTGCGGCGACGCGGGGATAGCGAAACACGGTACGATCTTGACCTCAGCCAGCCGGACGCGCTCAGACTGGATTATGGCCGGATAGACGGCTGGCAAACCTTCACGCCCGCGGGGGAGACGCCAATGCCCGGCTATTACGCGCGCGATCCCCGGCAGGGTGACGTCGGATACTCCGTCCCCGAACAGCTGGAGGACGGTTGGGCCGTGGCGTCCGCAGAGGAAGTGGGCTTTGACCGTTCAGCGCTGGACGCGCTGGCGCGCGAAATCGCGGGTTTTGACGCGCGGGCGGCCCGGCCCAAATTGCTCCATTCGATGCTGGTTGCGCACAAGGGCAAGCTGGTGTTCGAGGAGTATTATTTCGGCCATGATCGGGAGACGCGCCACGATGTGCGCTCACTTGGTAAGGTCTTTGGATCGGTGATGGTGGGCGCGCTGAGGCAGCAGGGCGCGGATATTGGTCCAGGCGATCGGACTGTCGAGCGGGTGCTGGCGCAGGCGGGCGTCGCGCCGGACGATCCGCGCACCAATGGCATCACATTGGGCGATCTGATGACCTATACAAGCGGCCTCGATTGTGTTTCCAACGACACCTCCACGGGTTCTGAAGAGCGGATGTGGGCACAAGAAGAAGAGGCCAATTACTGGCGCTTCACCGCGAAGCTCCCGCAATTGCACGACCCGGGCACGCGCTACGCTTACTGCTCGGGCAGCGCCAATTTGGTGGGGGCGAGCCTTGTCGAATTTGGCAACGCCCCGGTCCACCACCAGTTTGATCGCCTGATCGCACAGCCGCTTGGTTTTGGCTCGTATCATTGGGCGCTGGCGCCCAATGGCGAAGTCTATCTGGGCGGCGGCGCCTATATGCGTCCGCGCGATGTGCTCAAGGTTGGCGCGCTCTACACGGGCGGCGGTCAGTGGAACGGACAACAGGTGCTGGACCCGAAATGGGTTGCGACGTCGACCACCGCCAAGCTGCCGATCACCGCCGCGACGACGGGGCTTTCGCAGGAAGACTTCAACAACTTCTATTTCGGCGGCGAGCAGGCCTATATCTGGCGCGTCGACACGGTTGTAGCGGGCGAGAAAACCTACCGCTCCTACGAAGCGAGCGGGAATGGTGGGCAATTGCTGATCATCGTGCCCGAGCTTGATCTGGCGGTGGTCTTTATGGGTGGAAATTACCGCGATGGCGGCGTCTGGGGGCGCTGGCGCAACGCGTTGATCGGCGGCCATATCATCCCAGCGATGAGCCCTGCGCTGATCAACGCGCCTTAGCCCCTTGCCCAGAGAAGGACGATTGCCACGCGGCCTAGCCTCTTCGCTTTCAAAGTCCAGTTGAACTGGAGGCCCCTCGCGTCTAGCCCGGGCGTCGGGATGATCCAATTCGTATCCGATTCAGAGGAGCCATCATGACCAAACTGCATCAGCTTCCGCTTGCGCTGGCCGCGCTGACCGCTGCCACGCCGGCCTTTGCGCACGAAGCCGACTTCTTCCACACCCACGCCGAAGGGCTGATGTGGACCGCCGCGCTCGCGGTCGCCGGAGTCGTCGCCATCCGCTTTGCGATTTCGATCGCGCGCAAATAATTTCCCGAGTTCAGGAGACACACCCATGATCACCAAGCTGCTCGAAAAGACCGGCCTTCTTGTCACCGCCCGCGCGCATTGCGATGTTCCCTGCGGCATCTACGACACCGGCCCCGCGCTCTATCACGCCGTTTCGGTCGTGCGTCTGATGGACCAGTTCCTCGCCGCTGATGACAGCGCGTTCCTGACCAAGGCGCGCTTGGTCGCTAACAAGGAAGAGCAGGCCGAGGCCGTCAAGCACGAGATCCGCGTGATCTGGGGCGACTATGTCAAGCCGCCGATCGTCGAGAAGTACCCGAACATTCACGAGCTGACACACTCCATCATGATGACCGCGTCCAAGTGCAAGCAGGATTGCCACCGCGAAGACGGCGAGAAGCTGGTCGAACTCGTCAACGAGTTCGCCGAGATATTCTGGGCGACCAAAGGCGTCGAAACCGGCAAGGCGCCGTGCCCGTACGAGCCCAAGCTTCCGGTCGTCTTCCCGAAGCTCGGCTAACCTTTCAGGGCATGCGTTGAGCCTTTTCGGTTTCACGATTGCCCGCATCGCCGGGGCCAGTATGGAGCCGGTCTTGCCCGATAGGAGCCTCGCCCTGTTCCGCGCGAAGCAAAGCGTGGGGCGGGGCGATGTCGTTCTGGTCGACCATCCTGAATTTTGCGTGATTGTGAAACGCGCGCGCGCGGTTGAGCCCGATGGTGGGGCGCGGCTGGAAGGCACTTCGACCGCTTCCACCAGCGCAGAACGACTCGGGCGGGTCGGGCCGGATCGGATCCAAGGTGTTTTGGTGATGCGCCTGCGCTAGGCTGCGAGTTCGCTGCGTTTGAACGCCGCGTCGCTGCGCAATTGATCGTGCTCGACCCAGGTCGAATGCACCCCGCTCGAAATCTTGTGCGGCAAGGCGGCGCGGCAAATCGGACCCTTGGTCACATCGCTCGCGTCCAGAATGGCGAGCTCAGAGGTTCCGGTGTTTTCATCGATCAGGAAGGTGACGAGATAACCATCATCCTCGCGTCTCTTCTGTCCTACCGCTTCGCTACGTGAGGACGATGCATCCTTGCGCGGCACCATCGGGCTTTCGCTTGCAAAGACGCCCTCCGGCAAGGTGTAAACCTGATCCTCGCCGCCTCCGGTGTCATGGCGAACATAGCCGTTGAACAGAAACCAGCCCGGCTTGCTCGTGGTAGACCAGGTGTAACGGTTGGGCTTCATCAAGTGGTTGGGATTGATCATCCCGAACTCAACCACCCGGTCCGACAACCGCTCTTCGCGGGTCTCGCCGGTCGCCAGATTGAAGCGCCAGCGGTGAAAGCGGCACTGGAACGAATGCTCGTCCACATAGGCCATCATATGGCTGTATTCGCCCGCTTCCTCGATCGGATCGGGCATGGGCTTATCCTGATAATAGCCCTCAAGAATGACCTCATCGCCCTCCTCATAGGCGTTGGTCCAGTGAAGGACATAGGTGGGCGAGGCTTCGAACCAGCGGATATCCTCAGGCTGGCCATGGCGCGGGATCAAAGCAAAGCGCGTCGGTACACCGTCGTGAATGCGCGCGGCGTGGATGTTGCGCTCCAAGAGTTTGGCGTCCCAGAACAGCGGCATATCGTTGAGGATCGACCAGTTTTTCGTTATCGCCATATCGTGCGGCAAGCGCGGCCCGGGCAGCGGGATCGGCACGTAATGCGCCAGAGCTCCCGACCGATCGACGACCCCGTAATGCATAAACGGCGCGTGCTTGGAATAGTTGAAGAACATGCATTCGCCGGTCGCTTCATCCACCTTGGGGTGGGCGGAAACGCCGTCGAGCGGGCCCCAGGGCGCTTTGCCGAGCGTATCCAGCGTGAGCGGATCGACCATCCACGCCTCACCGCATTGGTAAAGCGTCGCGTAAGCCACCCCAGCGTGAACGATAATGTCGGTTGATCCGGTGTCCTTCAGCCCCCCATGCGCGCCAAAGCCAGGGCGTTTGGAGGTGCCGTGTGGATCCATCAAGCCGCCCCACAGACCTGCGCCGGCAATCTGCTCAGCTTCAAAGCAGGCCGTGCGCACAAAGCGATTGCGATAGCTCGCCTTGCCGCCGGAAATGCTGACCTGGTGGATCATCGCGTCGCCATCAAACGGATGGTGACGGCCCAGCGGCTGGTGGACGGGATTTTCCGTGTTTCGCAGATAGACGCCATCAATGTCGGCGGGGATTTCGCCTTCGATCACTTCCAGCTCATCGACATCCACTTCTTCGTGGCATGGCGTCCACGCGCCCGAAAGGTACGGGTGGTTGCTGGGTTGAAGGCTGGTTTTGACGGGCGGTTGGCGTGTGATCTGCATGGGCTTTGCTCTCTCCGCGACGGAGACTACCTTGCCTTGGCGCTGAGGAAAAGAGTCTGTCAGACTTGATATGGGTCAAAGACAGCGCATCCGCTGTCAATCAGCATGGCTGAAAGACGAGAAGGGATCCGGCCGATGAAATCAATTCTGCTTCATATTGGCGGCGACGGCTGCATGGAGGCGCGCTTGCAGGTTGCCCTCGACATTGCCCGCGCCACAAACGCGCATATCACCTGCCTGCAAGCGGTCAGTTACGAGGTGTTTGCGCCCGGTGATTTCTATGGGTCGGCTATGGCCGCAGCGATGCCGCGCATCCGCGAAGCGGCCGAGGCATTGCGCGAAAAGCTTGAAGCGCACCTGCAAAACGAGGACGTATCCTGGGAGTGGCAATTCTTCAGCGGCATGGCGGAAACCCACCTGCTCGAACAATCCGCGCTGCACGATGTAATCCTGGTGGGACCCACTGATATCGGCGCGGATGGGACAAGGCTGCCCTCAAGCATGGCGGGCGAACTGGCGATCAAAGCGCCGATCCCGGTGCTTGTTGTGCCCGGCCATGTGAAAGAGTTTAATGTGCATGCGCCGGTTCTGGTGGCGTGGAATGGATCGGCGGAATCGTGTCTGGCGCTGCGCGGCGCTGTGCCGTTATTGGCGATGGCGGACGCGGTCTATCTCGCCAGCGTGGAAGAGATATCGGACAAGAGCCGGTTTGATTTCCCACCAACCGATGGCGCGCGCTATCTGAGCCGGCACGATATCGAAGCGGAGATCATCGCGATTCCCAGGAACGAGTCGAAAGTGGCGGACACGCTATTTTCGGCCGCCAAAATGCGCGAATGCGGAATGATCGTGATGGGTGCATACGGCCATTCGCGGCTTGCCGAATTGCTTTTGGGTGGGGTGACGCGGCGCTCGCTGACCGATCCGCAACTGCCGATTTTCATGGCGCATTAAGGGCGAGCTGCTCGCTCTCGCGGGGTGGGTCGCAGGGCGTTGCGCCGCGTCGTCTTCCCACTTGGAAAGCGCGTGCTAGGGCGCTTGGACGCTCTCTCTCAGCCTGGTCTTCAACGCGCGCGGATTGCGCCCTCATCGCGCCTCCGAAGGGGGCGCTTGGCGGGGTCGGTTTTGCGCTTTTGGATTGTGTAACCTGTGTCTCCCACACCGGCGGCGTGCGGACCGGATGGTTAGGTCTTGGGTTTGGGCTTGCGTTTGCGCAGAACGCCCTCTTGCGCGACGCTGGCGACCAGACGGCCATCGCGCGTGAAGATGCGGCCTCGGTTGAAGCCGCGCCCGCCACCCGACCAGGGGCTGTCGGTGACGTAGAGCAGCCACTCGTCGGCGCGCGCGTCGCTGTGGAACCAGAGCGCATGATCGAGGCTGGCGCCGACCAGCTCGCCGCGCATCCACGACAGGCCGTGGGGCAAGGCGCTGGTGCCGAGCAGGGTGAAGTCGCTGGCGTAGGTGATGAGCGCGCGGTGCAAAGCGGGGGTGTCCGCCTCGCCGGTGACAGGCGCGATGGTGCGGAACCAGGTGTGGGCGTGCGGGGGTTGCGGATCGGTGTTCATCCAGTGGAGCCGGTCCACAGTGCGCATCTCGATCGGGCGCGGGCGTAGCATGAGCTTGCGCTGGTTTTCGGTCAGAAGCTCACTGATCTGCTCGACAACCTCGCGGCGGATCTCGGTGTCGGGTTTGAGCCCTTCGGGAGGCGCGACATCAGGCATCGGGGCCTCGCAATGCTCCAGGCCTTGTTCGGGGATCTGGAAGCTGGCGGTGAGGTTGAGGATGGGCTGCCAGCGGCCGTCTTGGTCTTCTTGAGAGGCGACCACGCGGCGGTTTGAGAAGCTGTTTCCGTCAAAGTCGCGCTCGATGCGGTACTCGATCGGTTTGCCCTCTGTGCCGCCGCGCAGGAAGTAGGCGTGGAGCGAATGCGCGACCTTGCCGCGTGCGACGCCGCGCTGTGCGGATTGGAGCGCCTGCGCCAGGACCTGGCCGCCGAACACTCGGCCAAGTCCCCCCTTCTGGGGCGAACCAAGGCAAATGTCCGAAGCGGTTTGCTCAACGGTCAACAGTCGGACGAGCCCGGCGACAAGCCGTTCGGGAAGTGGGGTTTCGCTCATGGCAACGGCCATGCGAGTGTGCAGACGCTCCGTCAAGCGGACGAGGCTTGGTGGTGCACGGGGCGTTCCCACAGGGGCTGCAGCGCGCGGGCCAAGAACGGGTTGCGCACGAACAGAAGGTCTACGAAAGCGCCCGCGGGTTCCGCACCCATCTGCTGCTTGTAGCCCGCGTCGCCCAGGCCCCAGTCAAGCCACTGAACGCCGCGTTGGGCGGCTCTGGTGAAGTCGTCGTAAAGCAGAATACGCCCGGGCGAGTGTTTGGAGAAACGCTGATCGAAATTGTTGGCAATACAATAGCGCGTTGTCCCGCAATCCAGCCCGAAGGTGAAGGCGACCGGCGTTTCGCCGACCGATAAGACGCTGCCGCGGATCATCGCCGCAAGCGCCGGGTCACGGGCGATATCTTCCCAGGTGGCGCGCAGGTCCGGGTCCATGAACTTGGTGTCTGCGCCCTCGTCGAGCTGGCCGACCCAGCTGTGTGCCTCGATCGCCGCGATCGAATCGCGGACCGCCAGGCTCCAGTCCTGGCCGCTGAAGGAAGCAAGGCTGACGGGCCCCGTTTTCTCCAGTTGGCGCACACGCCAGCGGTCCTTTTGCTGCCCCTTGCTCGAGGGCCAGGCACCGCTCTCACTGAGCTTAGCCAGATCGAGCGCAAAGAGTTGGCCAACGGTCTTAGAAAGCACGCGCCAGCCCGCCAGGCTGGCCGCCTTTCGCAGCAGCTGAAGCGAGGCGTCGCTTTCCAATGCGGGACCGAGACGAAGGACCATCCCAAGCGCGGCCTTGAGCTCCCGATTGTCCAGCGCACCGGCCAGATCGCTTGCGCTGGCGCTGCGGTCGACCGGCACGCCGCGCATGGGCCAGTAGGGCCCGGTGACCTCGCTTACGGTGAGCCCTAACACGGCGGGGCCGACCGGCCTGGGGCGCAGCGGGAAGGCTGCGAGCGGCGTGCCCGACGTTGAGCGCGCGACGACAATTTGCGTTGCCGGAGCCGGGCCGCTCAAAAACCACGCCGCTCGCAGGAAACCCCGCTCGGGGCGTTCGGCGTGGGCAAGGGCATCGAGCGTCTCGCTACCACTGAGCGTCTCGGCTTTGAGCCCATGGGAAAATGGGGCGTTCATGTTCGTCTTCGCCTTTGCCGGTGGCGCCGTGCGCGGGGTTCCAAAATGGCTTATCAGCGAGAGTTTAAGAAATAGCCGTGGTTGGCAGGCCAACGAAAAACCCCGCCGAGCTTTGGGCCCGGCGGGGTTTGTCTTTATCACAGCGGCGGGTGCGCTTAGTGCGCTCCGGCCAAAGCCGCGAGCAGAAGCAGCGCGACGATATTCGTGATCTTAATCATCGGGTTCACGGCTGGGCCCGCTGTGTCCTTGTAAGGATCGCCCACCGTGTCACCCGTCACCGCGGCTTTGTGAGCTTCGGAGCCCTTGCCGCCGTGATTGCCGTCTTCGATGTACTTCTTGGCGTTGTCCCATGCGCCGCCACCAGCGGTCATGGAAAGCGCGACGAAAAGACCGCCCACGATCACACCCAAAAGCAGCGCGCCGAGCGCGGCAAAGGCGTTGTCCTGACCTGCGATCAGGTAGATCACAAAGTAGGTCGCGATCGGCGCGAGCACCGGTAGAAGCGACGGCACGATCATTTCCTTAATCGCCGCCTTGGTCACCAGGTCCACCGTCCGGGCGTAGTCCGGTCGGCTGGTGCCGGCCATAATCCCTGCGTCCTTGGCGAACTGGTCACGCACGTCGACAACCACGTCGCCCGCCGCGCGGCCCACAGCCGTCATGCCCATCGCACCAAACAGGTACGGGAGGAGCGCGCCCAGCAACAGGCCGACGATCACGTAGGGGTTCTCAAGACCGAAATCGACGTTGGCATCCGGGAAGAACTCCCGAAGGTCAGCCGTGTAGGCGGCGAAAAGCACCAGAGCGGCCAGGCCAGCGGAACCAATCGCATAGCCCTTGGTCACAGCCTTCGTAGTGTTGCCAACGGCGTCGAGAAGGTCAGTCTTCTCACGCACGCTTTCATCGAGTTCTGACATCTCGGCGATGCCGCCAGCGTTATCCGTCACCGGGCCGTACGCGTCGAGCGCCACGACCATGCCCGCCAGAGCCAGCATCGCGGTCGCGCCATAGGCGAGACCGATCAGACCAGCGAGCTGATACGCGCCGATAATCGCCGCAATGATTACGATGGTCGGCAGAGCGGTCGATTCCAGGCTGATCGCGAGACCCTGGATCACGTTGGTGCCGTGGCCCGTCTCCGAAGCCTTGGCGATCGATCGCACCGGGCGGAAATTGGTGCCGGTGTAGTACTCGGTGATCCAGATGATAATGCCCGTCAGCACCAGGCCAATCAGCGAGCATAGGAACAGGTCCATGCCGCTGAACGCAACGCCGCTCGGGCCAGCGCCCAGATCCGCGCTCATGTCACCCAATGCGTACTGCGTGACCACGTAGATCAGCGGAACGGCTAGAACGGCGGTGACGATGAAGCCTTTGTACATCGCGCCCATGACGTTGGTGCCGTTGCCCAGACGAACAAAGTAGGTGCCGATGATCGAGGTGACGATGCACGCCCCGCCGATCAGCAGCGGAAGTGCCATCATCGGGAGGAGCAGATCGCCGAGCACTTCGCTGAAGAGCAGCGCGGTCAGGACCATGGTCGCACCCACGGTGACAACATATGTCTCGAACAGGTCCGCGGCCATACCAGCGCAGTCGCCGACATTGTCGCCGACATTGTCAGCGATTGTGGCGGGGTTTCGGGGGTCATCCTCTGGGATCGAGGCTTCGACCTTACCGACGAGGTCCGCGCCGACGTCAGCCGCCTTGGTGAAAATACCGCCACCAAGCCGGGCAAAGATCGAGATCAGCGAAGCGCCAAAGGCAAGGCCTAGGAGACCGTCAATCACAGTGCGGTCGTTCGGGGCAAGTTCCATTGGACCCACCAGAACATAGAAATACACCGCGATCGCCAGCAGCGCGAGGCCCGCCACGAGCATGCCGGTGATGGCGCCCGCGCGAAACGCAATGGTTAGCCCCTGTTGGCGGCCTTGCTCCGCTGCGGCCGCTGTGCGCACGTTGGAGCGGACCGAGATGTTCATCCCGATATAGCCCGCAACTCCTGAGAGCACAGCGCCGATGACAAAGCCAACAGCCGGTATCATACCCAGCGCGAAACCGACGATGATAGCGGCAACAACGCCAACAATAGCAATCGCAGTGTATTGACGGTTGAGGTAAGCCTGCGCGCCTTCTTGAATGGCGCCGGCGATTTCCTGCATTTTGGCGTTCCCGGCGCTCGCGCCCAGAACCTGTCGGCTGGTGACGATGCCATAGACAATGGCAAGCAGACCCAGACCGATCGAAATCAGTATCAGATTCACGAATTGATCCCCTCTTAAACAAGTATCTCTTGTTTTATGATTGGCTTTCCCGGAGCGCCCCGCCTGACTGAGTGCCAGGTTGGTCCTTCGAAGTGCAAGAGCCGTTAGCTTAGGAGCTTGCCGGTGTCTAGCACGAGCGAACGCGGCCCCTATAGGGCGTTTCCCACTTGGTTCTGGCCGGAGAGGTCGCTCACTATCCGCCGGTTTGACTTTAGCCGTGCTGATACCCGAGTGATTGCGGCTCCAAGAGCGCGGTACCGCCGAGATAGACCGGCGCCTCACTCTCAGCTTCCACGACACCGATTCGGGTTACGGGCACGGGCAAATCAAGGGCCGGGTGCGCGGTAAAGAGCAGCTCGTAATCATCGCCCCATCGCAGACACTCGTCGAGGCGGGTGGTGTCCGCCACTGGAATGAGCTCGGGCTTGAGCCGAAATGAGACCTTGCTGGACTGCGCCATGCGCCAGGCGTCAAGCAGCAAGCCGTCGGATACATCCATCATCGCGCTTACAAGCGGAGCCAGCGCGCGCCCCTCCGCAAGACGCGGCTGCGGGCGGTGGAACGCGTCCAGATGCTGAGCATGCCCCTCAAAGCCGAGCATCGCGCGGCCAAAGATGCCGGTAACATACAGCGCGTCCCCTTCCTTTGCGCCCCGGCGCGAAGGAACAGGCTGATGAGTGGCGCGACCGATTGCGGTAATGCCGAACGTGCTTGGACCGGTTGACGCGATGGTGTCCCCACCAAGCAATGGCATGTCGTAGATGACCAGAGCGTCGCGCAGGCCGCTTAAGAAGCCTTCATCGTCGCGCCCAAGGGAAACCCCAATGAGCGCTCCAATCGGATCGGCTCCTTTGGACGCGAGGTCCGACAGGTTCATCGCCACCAGCTTCCAAGCGACATCAGCCATTTTAGCTTCTGGCGCGAAATGTGTGCCCTCGGCCATCATATCGTGCGTCAGGATGAGCGTTTCTGTCCCACATTCGAAAACCGCGCAGTCATCGTCCAGGCCGCGAGCAGCGGGGTGCAACGGCAGCGTGCGCAGCCCAGCGACAAACTCAAGCTCGTTCATGTCTTTACCGTCATCCCTGTGATCCCGGTGCCAAGCCTAAAGCGGTCGGCCCGCGAAAAAAAGACACAGAAATTTGCAACCTACGACAGGGGAGTAGAGCTCATACTCGTGTTTGCTTGGCGACCGCATCGAGAACACCGTTCACAAACTTGGCTTCGCGGTCATCAAAGAAGGCCTTGGCAACGTCCACATATTCGCTGATTGCGGCAGCAGGCGGCACGTCCTTGCGAGCGATCAGTTCATAGGCTCCAGCGCGCAGGATCTGCGTCATAGTCTTGTCGAGCCGCGCCAGTGTCCAGCCAGCGGCCAAACGTGCGCTAAGGATTTCATCGATCTCGTCGCGCCGCGCGTCCACCCCGCGCACGATATCGTTGAAAAAGTCGACCTCGGCCTCGGCGTATGTGGCTTCTCCATGGTCTTCATCATCGATGACACGGCCCAATCGGTGCTGGTGAAACTCATCAAGCAGCCAGGGCAGAGCTGTGCCTTCCATCTGCATCTGGTAAAGAGCCTGAACCGCCGCAAGGCGCGCGGCGGATCGGGCCTGTGAACGTGGGGGAGTTTGAGACGGTGCGCTCATTTGAGGCGTACCTCGACCGATTTGGCGTGTGCGGGCAAACCCTCGGCGTGCGCCAGCGCTGCGGCTGCAGGGCCAATCGCGTTGAGCGCATCCTGATCCAGCTGGACGAAACTGGTCCGCTTCATGAAGTCGAGAACCGAAAGGCCACTCGAAAAGCGAGCCCGGCGCCCGGTTGGCAAGACGTGGTTTGGCCCTGCGACATAGTCGCCCACAGCCTCGGGCGTCATGCGACCAACGAAAACACTGCCCGCGTGGCGGATCTGCTGTAGCATCGGCTCTGCCGCCTCATTCTCTACCGCCAGTTCGACGTGTTCGGCGGCAAGGCGATTGGCGAGCGCCGGGGCTTCCGCGGCGAGGTCATTAACGATGATCATCGCGCCATGTTTGTCCCAGGATTCGCGCGCGCGCTTTCCCGTTTCAAGCGTTGCCAAGAACACATCGATGCTATCCTGAACTTGACGCGCATAGGCCTCGTCATCGGTGATCAGAATGCTCTGAGAAGACGGATCATGCTCGGCTTGGCTGAGAAGATCAGCAGCGGTCCAGTCCGGGTCATTTTCGCCATCAGCGATCACAAGGATTTCCGATGGGCCGGCGACCATGTCGATACCGACCACGCCGTAGAGCTGTCGTTTGGCCTCAGCGACATAGGCGTTGCCTGGGCCGGTGACGACGTCAACTGGCTTGATCCGCTCGGTGCCATAGGCCAGTGCGCCAACCGCTTGCGCGCCGCCTACGCGCCACATTTCATCAATGCCCGCAACATGAGCGGCAGCAAGAACCAGCGGATTGGAATTCCCTTTGGGTGTTGGAGTCACGACCACGACGCGCTCTACGCCCGCAACGCGAGCGGGGATCGCGTTCATCAGGAGCGATGACGGGTAGGCCGCCCGCCCGCCGGGCACATATAGGCCAGCGGCATCGACAGCGCGCCAGATCGCGCCCAAACGCACGCCCGCTTCGTCGATGAAATCGCGTCCGGAGGGAAGCTGCGCTTCGTGATAAGAGCGCACGCGAGATGCAGCGAGTTCGAGCGCCTCGCGCAGCTCAGACCCGATTTCGCCGTAGGCCTCTTCCATCCTCTCGCGCGTGACAATCCAGTCGGCTTCATCGATCAACGAGTAGCCATCGAAGCGCTGCGTGAGCTCAACGAGCGCCTTGTCGCCCGAAGATTTGACATCCGCGAGGATCGAGGAAACTTGACCAGACACATTCGTGTCGGCTTCGCGGCGAGCGTTGACGAGGCGCGTAAACCGGGTCTCAAAGTCCGGATCAAGAGTGGAAAAGCTCTGCATCAGGCTGCGTCCTTTGCGGCGCTTTGGCGGGCCGTTCTTTCGCGGTGGCCAGCGTTTTCGCGGAACGCATCAACAAGCGCTGCAATGCGCGGATCGGTCTTGAGCGCCGCGCGGTTCACGATCAGGCGCGCGGTGATGTCCATGATGCGGCTGGTTTCCACGAGGCCATTCTGCTTGAGAGTGGTGCCCGTTGAAACCAGGTCAACGATCTGGCGCGCGAGGCCCAGCGACGGGGCAAGCTCCATCGCACCGTTGAGTTTGACGCATTCAGCCTGGATCCCACGGCGTTCGAAATGGCGGCGTGTGAGATTGGGGTACTTGGTCGCGACGCGCAGGTGGGTGGCTCCGACCTCGCCCGTTTCATCGCCCGCTATGCGCGCTACGGACAAGCGGCAATGGCCAATATCAAGATCAACCGGAGCGTAAAGGTCAGCGTAATCAAACTCTTCGATTACATCCGATCCCACGATCCCGACTTGCGCCGCGCCATGGGCCACAAAGGTCGCCACATCGAACGCACGCACGCGAATAAGGCGCATATCCGCTCGGCTCGTACCGAACGAAAGCGAGCGGTTAGACTTGTCGAAGAAGCCATCCTCGGGCACCACGCCGCTGCGCGCCATGACAGGAAGCGCCTCATCGAGGATACGCCCCTTTGGCACAGCGAAGGAAAGCTGCGCTGGGTGTTGATCGGAAAATGTGGAGGTCATTGCGCGTGCGCCTTTAAAGGCTGGTGCAAAAAAGAGCAATGATATGGCGCCGATAGAGGAGCTAGGTCGATGTCACCGACCGGGATCATGGCGATCAAAGAGTTTGACGTGGCGATCGCTTGGCAGGCCGATCACGCCTACCAAGCGGGCGCACGGTGCACGGCGCGCGTGATCCGTGCTTTGGGCAAGGTGCGTGAGACCGACACCAAACTTGCTCAGCGCATGCGCGCTTGGAAGGGGCTGACACTAAAGGACGCCATGCCTCTGCGAGTAACGGGCGGACTACATCATCTGGCGCTGACCCGAACCGATGAGCGCTTGGTGCCAGTCTACAACGAGGAACTGACCGATCAGGATGCCATCGATGCCATTGTGGTTGATATGGTGGCTCAGCACGATGCAGAGCTTGTGCCGTGGCTTGATGGGCCGCCGCAAACGAACGAGGCCGGGCGTTCGGCGAGTCTGATGGGAGGCCTCCTGTGGCTAGCCCAGCGGGTGCCGCCGCGCCTTGAGCTCTTCGAACTGGGCGCGAGCGCGGGCGTAAACACGATGTTAGATCGCTACCGCTTCAGCCTGGGCGGAACCAAGGTTGGTCCTCCGACATCTGTGATGCAGATCGCACCTGAATGGCGAGGCGTGGGCGCTCCACCGCGACCGCCATCAGGATTTGAGATTGCGTCTGTGCGCGGCTGCGACGTGGCCCCGATCGATCTCTCCGATCCCGATTCTGCGCTGAAATTGAAAGCCTATGTCTGGCCCGACGCGCCGGAGCGAATGGCCCGGATTGACGCTGCGATCCAATTGGCGCTTCAAGACGCGCCCGACGTTGTTTTGGAAGACGCAGCCGATTTCGCCAAAGCGATGTTTGACGAGCCTCAGCCCGCTGGAACCACGCGCGTCATGTTTCATTCGATCATGTGGCAGTACCTGCCCCAAGCCGCCCAGGACGCGATCACCGCGATGTTTGAACAGCGCGGTGCAATCGCATCGCGCGAGCGTCCGCTCGCTTGGGTGTGTCTGGAAACCGACCCAGCGACCTTTCGCCACGAATTGACGGTTCGGTGTTGGGCTGGTGAGCCAGGCGATGGCCAGCCGATGAAGCTTGCCTATGCACACCCTCACGGCGCTTGGGTCGAATGGATCGGCGTCTAACCCGGGTGCATTCCGCCACAAAAACGTGTACTGACAGGCTATGGACGATCGCCCACTCCCATACGCCTCTGACACACTTGAGGATGCTCTGACGGCGTTCCGCCGTGAGAACGGTTTGGACGCCAAATATGCAGGCATGAGCGAAAAGGCGAAAAAGCTGTTTGAGCAGCACGATATAATTCACGTTCTTTTCGGGCTCAGCACAAGTGTGCGCGATGAGGCCAAGGCCGATGGCTGGACTCTTTTGGGCAGCGACGTCACTTGGGTCGAACTGCGCACCTTTTCCGAACTGCCCGAAGAAAAAGAGATAGTCAGGGATCTTGGGTGGGTGACAATAACTCGCGCAGTCCTTCGGGCTATTCCGGATTATCTCGGAATGGCCTGGCGCTCGCGTCGCCTCACCAAGAGATGGCGCTGGTCTGACAACGCTCCATATCGAAAAAAATCGGTCGCAGAGATCCGGCGCGAATTCGGAATTGACATCGCGTTATCCTGATCCGGCTTGGATCGATCAATCCTCGTCTGTGCGCCAGCGGAATTGGAATTCCAGCTCGTGCATCGGGCCCTCCTGCTCGTGCTCGATTGAGAATTCGGCGCCCGCGGGAACGTATAGGCGCTGATTGTCGACTTGGATCTCAAACGCCTGGTTCTGGCGCAAAGCTTCGACAAGTCGCTCAAGCTTGGCGATGTTCTGATCGGTCGAATAAGTCTTCGTTACATCGCGGCTGGTTTCGGTCATGAAGGGGCTCCTCGTTCAAGAGATTACACCCGCTACCTTCAAGATTGCAGGAATTTTTCTATCGCGGAATTAACTGCATCGGGCGCCTCCCACGGAACGAAGTGGCCGCAATTGGGCACTTCCACTAGGGTGAGCGGGTCGATCACTTGGTCGAGCCCTTCGAGATTTTCCTTGGGAAGTGCCAGATCATCGAGCGCCCAGATGACCAGCGTTGGAATGGTCAGGTCGGGAAGGTCGGGCGGAGAATAGTCCGCAGGCAACTCAAAGGGCTCGTCCATTGTCGGCACGACCATCGGGCTCGCGCGATAATAGTTGATCATGCCAAAGGCCGCGTCGCGGTTTTGCCAATCGCGAAGCAATTGTGCACGCTCCTCCGGTTCCATCGCGCCTGGCCTGTCCCACTTGACCTCCTTTTGCATAAGCCCGGTAAGACCGCGATCCTTGATCAGAGGGTCGTTGCTCCGATCACGGAACCCGCGAATGTACTGGCTTGCTTCGCGCTGTGCCGCATTTGTGTAGAGAAGCTTCTGGAAAATAAGCGGGTGCGGCGCGTTGGCGATGATCGCGCGGCTTACACGGGTATGCTGCCCCGCCAGAGCGACACCCCACGCAATCGCGCCGCCCCAATCGTGTCCGACAATGGTGAAGCTGGCGATACCCAGCGTGTCGGCGAGTAGAAAGATATCGCCGATCAGCTTACCCGGTTCATAGGCTTCTACCGCTTGCGGTTTGGATGACTGCCGATATCCGCGCTGGTCCGGCGCAATGCACCGATAGCGGCCCTTAAAGTGACGGATCTGATGGCGCCACGTGCGGTGGCTCTCCGGAAATCCGTGCAGGAAGATAAGGACCGGCGCATCGACGGGGCCTTCGTCGACGCACATTAAATGAAAGCCATTGGGAAGATGAACGCGCTTTTGCTCCATCAGCTCTGGCCAGCGGTCTCGGCTTCCATGTTCTGCATATAGCCAGCCGCGACCATTCCTTCGATTTGGTCGAAGAGCGCTTCCGGCGTACGACGAAGTTCCCCCATCGCCAGTTCGGCTCTCTCTGCGATGATGATTTCGCGCTCCTCATTCGCCATACCGTCGAGCATCGCTCTTGCTGCTTCATGCGCCGGGATTCCGTTTTCGATCGCCTTATCCGAGACCCCTCGCACCGATCCATCGGCGTTCAGCGCGTTGCGGCTAACATTGGTGGCAACAGAGCCAGGATAGATTGTGTGGACGCTCACTCCGTTGATGGATAGTTCGCCACGCAGAGCGTCAGCGTAACCCGCAAGACCAAACTTGGCTGCAGAGTACGCGGTGCGCATTGGCACCCCCACTTTTCCGGCAATCGACGAAATGAACGCGAGAGCGCCCAATCCGCGATCTGCCATGTGCCCGATAAGGCTCTGAGAAAAGGCGATTTGGGCAATGAGATCAATGTCGATGATGTTGCGGTAGACATCCATATTGGTCTTAAGGGCACGGCTGCGCTGCGAAATTCCCGCGTTGGCCACCGCAATATCGACATGCCCCTTCCACGCGATTGCGGCTGCAGTTGCCTCGCCGAGCGCCGCCTCGTCGCGCACGTCGAACGGCACAATAAGCGCCTCGCCGCAATCGGCGGCAACTTCCGCGAGGCGCCCCTCGTCTCGTCCAGAAAGCACAACATGGCCGCCGCGGCTCGCAAGATCGCGCGCTAAAGCCGCGCCGATGCCCGAAGACGCTCCGGTGATCCACGCCACCTTGCCATTGAAGTCCATTGCTCTCCCTTTCCTATGTCTGCGCAGCGATACCAGACGCGCTGGCGAGGGCAATCAACGATCCGCTACGGTCTCGATCATTTCACATAAGTTTTCTGGGAAGATCGCTTCCGGCCAGTCTTCCAGCTCCTCAAGCGCGAACCAGCGGTGCTGCGTCATGACCTCTCGTTCCAGCTCAGTTTGATGCGCGGTTGTGATGCTCTCTTCCTGAACCCGAAGCAGGAAGTAACGTTCATCTGCCTGCACAAGCTCGCCTTCAACGGTTGTGAATTTCGGCGCGGTACGCCCGACCTCTTCGCCAGGATCAAAGGTGAGACCAGTCTCCTCAAACAGCTCGCGTTGTGCGGCCTGTTCAAAGGACTCGTCCGGCTCGCATTCACCACCCGGAGTGACCCAGAAGGGCGTCCGGTCGGGCAAATCAAATCGGAACAAGAGCACGCGCCCGGCCGCGCTGATGACAAAGCTGCGTGCCGCGCGTCGGGTGCGGAGTTTGGGTTTGGTGTTCATGCAGCGCGCTCTAGGCTTCCGGTGCGCTCGCTTTGATGGCGACAGCGTGGACCCGCTCCCCCACAATGTCGCCAAGCGCTGCTATGACCGCGCGTTGGCGGGCGAGGCGGTTCATGCTTGCAAAGGCATGAGCCTCTATCAGCAACGTGAAATGCGATTCTCCCGATCCATCATCGCCTGCGTGGCCGGCGTGGTGTCCGCTGTCATTAATGATCTCGAGCGACGATGGCGAAAAGGCCGCTTCGAGCAATTCACGCATTTCGTCCGCGACAGGTCGGCTCATAAGGGCGTTTCCTCTTTTGTTGCAATCAACGGGTTGGAATCTGGTGTCCGAAGCTCCATTCTCAACCCTTATGGCGTCAAGCAAGTTCCATGGGCGATACGAAGCGGTGGACCGACAGTGTGACTGGCCCGGTTGCACAAAGCCAGGCGAGTTTCGCGCGCCTGGATACCGTCCGAACGGCTTTGATGGCCCGGGTGAATGGCGTTGGTTCTGCCTTGAGCATGTCCGCGAGTTCAACGCTGGATATGACTGGTTTGACGGCATGAGCGCGGACGAAATCCTCAACGCGCAATCGCCTGTTTCTGGCTGGCGGACGGAGAGTGCCGCCTTTTCCTCCCAAGCGGCAGTGGATGGGATACCGCGCTGGGCGGACTTCGATGACCCCCTTGAAGCCATTTCAGCGCGTGCGAGCGGTATCCGAAGCCGCGCCGAGCGCACTGCCAAGATGGCAATGAGCGGGCGCTGGAGCCGCGAAGAGGCAGACGCACTTGAGGTCATGGGTCTTGGCTCGGACACCGATAAGCAGCGCCTGCGCCGCCGGTACTCCGAGCTTGTCCGACGCTACCATCCCGATCGAAACGGCGGCGATCGGAGCTTCGAAGCGCGGCTCAACGCCGTGGTCCAAGCGTATCAGCTGCTCAGAAAGAGTGTGGTGCTGAGTTAGCCAGCCGCATTTGCAATCAGTTTGCCGTCGATTGCGTTGGCTTCGCCATAGGCAGGACGCTGGGTGATGCGTTCGACATAAGCGCTGAAGGCGGGCTTTTCAGGGATGGAGCCAAAGCGCAGGCCCCAGACGAACTGGCTTCCCAGATACGTATCCGCCATGGTGAAGCGATCGCCAGCGGCAAAATCGTTGACTTTAAGCCAACCCTCGATCGCCTCCAGCGCCAGCTCAAGCGAGCCAAAGCCAGCCATGGCTGTCCTGTCTGGCGGCACTTCCCAGCCCATCGCTTTGCCAACCACAGCCTGCTCCAGTGGGCCCGCTGCGAAGAACAGCCAGCGGAAGTAGGATGCCCTTTCTTGTGGTTGGGGCAGGAGGTCTTTGTCCGGATGAGTCTCCGCCAGATAGTGGTTGATCGCCGCGGCCTCGGTGACGATGTAGTCCTGCCCATCGAGATGGTGGACAAGTGCCGGGACCTTGTTCATCGGATTGATCGCTTTGTAGCTGTCTGGACGCGTGGCCCAATCCATGATCACTTGCTCATAATCGGCGCCCGCCTCATGCAGCGCCCAGCGAGTGATTTGCCCACGGCTCATCGCCACCGTGTAGAACGTGAATTCGCTCATCGGACTAGCCCTCTTTGGTTATGCGATAGATCTGGTCAAAGCTTCCTAAGATCATTCGCTTGCCGTCCATCACCTCGGGAAACTCCATCGAGGTCATCCGATCATCCTTCATCATTTTCTCATGCGCGGCATCGCACGTTGCCTTATCGGGCCATACGATCCAGGAAAACACGATCTTCTCACCCGGCTCCGCCGCGACAGCCTTACGAAAATCGGTAACTTCGCCATCGGGCACGTCGGCTTCCCAATTTTCGGTCGCTTCGAGAGCGCCGAACTCAATAAACATCTCGCCCATGGCGCGGGCGACCTTGAGGTAGTCGTCCTTACCGCCATCTTTTACGCCAAGCACGAAACCTTGGACATGCATCGTCTTTCCTTCCGCCACTGCCAGAACGCGTCGATGACAAGCGATTATGGCGTAAGTGCGTCAGATTTTGAACCTATGCTGTTGCGCTACGCGTCCTGACGAAAGGCCCAGCGCAAGGTTCGTCCAACCCCCCAAGTGGCTGCCCGGGCGGGGATTGCCGTTAAGACAGGGCGTTGCAGTCGCAGCATCCGACTAGCCCAATCGGGAAGCATAGCCACGGCCTCCGCGCCCAGCATTGCCTGAACGCCGGGCGGTGTTCCCGGTGGTTTTTGGCTAAGAACAAGCTGCGCGACCTCGCGCGCCTCTGGGCTGGTCTTCAGGTCCTGCCGAAGCGTTCGAAAAATCGCTTCGGCCTCGTTGCGGTTTTCGGGCACCGGATCGGCACCCAGCGCGCGCGCGATGACCGCAAATTGCCGGTAGTATTCGTCTTGTTCGTGCCCCGGCATGTCAGGCCTTACATGGCGCAGATAGCCGGCTAAGAAACTCTGTGCTTCCACAACGTGAACCCAGGCGAGTGTGCGCGGATTGGTGGCGTTGTACGGCGTCCCGTCTGGCAGCGTCCCGCCGATACGCGCATGAATGCGATTGACCGCTTCGATTGAGGCCATTGCGCGGTCACGGTGGCCGAAGGTGGTGACGGCAATAAAGCGCGCCGTGCGTTGCAAGCGTCCGTGCATATCCTCGCGAAAATTCGAATGATCGAGCACCCCTTGGAGCGCGTGCGGGTGGAGCATTTGCAACAGCAGTCCGCGCACGCCTCCGGTCATCATCCCGACAAGATCGGCGTGCACGCGTCGGATTGGAGTGTCGCGCTCAAACAGAGCTTCATCTGAGGGTGGGACGGGTTTCTGACCGTTATGGGTGTCGTTGAAGACTCCGCGGACTTGGTCGACGACGCGCAAGCGCAAGGATTCGATCGGGCTCGCCATAGGATCCTTTGTAATCACTCTGATCGGTTTTTTCGAGCGCTTTGGGGGTTTTGGGATACGTTCCCACTTCCCAATTGTATCGCATGGAGATCAACGCAGACTTTTCGAAAGCCGTGCTCGCGCACACCGATGCAATTGATTGGGTTTCTTCGCCAATGGTCGGTGTCGAACGGCGAATGCTTGATCGGATCGGCGGTGAGGTTGCGCGCGCGACCAGCCTTGTGCGCTACGCGGAGGGCAGCGCATTTCCTGAGCACACGCATGGCGGAGGGGAGGAGTTTATCGTCCTCGAAGGGGTCTTCCAGGATGAGTACGGGGACTATCCCGCCGGGACCTATGTGCGCAATCCGGTTGGCACTCATCACATTCCGCGGTCCGATCCGGGCTGCACAATCTTTGTGAAGCTCTGGCAGTTTGATCGTGAAGATCGAGAGCAGTTCGCTATCGACCTGAATACTCTTTTGCTCGAGGATGACCCAATGCGTCCGGGTGTTGCTAGCGCGACGATCGCCAAGCGCCGCTATGAAAGCGTAGAGCTTGAGCGCTGGAATCCGGGCGCAAGCGATAGGCTTTCGGGCGACGGCGGCGTCGAAGCGCTCATCCTATCGGGGACACTTCTCCATGACGGTGCGGTCTACATGCGGCACGACTGGATTCGTTTGCCTGAGGGCAAAGCTGTCAAACTGATCGCGGGTGACAGCGGCGCTCGGATGTGGATCAAGCGCGGGCATCTCAACACGATCACCGTGCCGAGCCGAGTGACTTAAAGCAACTCTTGCAGCGTGGGCGCTGTCGCTCTAACCGGTGCCTCGCAATGAACTCACCCGCTACTCCCAACACCGCCGGCGCCGAAGCGCTTCCCACTCAGCCCGATGCGACCGTCGATGTGCGCGACGTGTTCGGCATTGATGTCGATTGGCAGGTCCCTGCCTTTGCCGCGCCGAGCGAGCATGTGCCTGATCTTGACGAAGACTATGTTTTCGATCCTGATACAACGCTCGCAATCCTGGCGGGCTTTGCCCACAATCGACGAGTGATGGTGCAGGGCTATCACGGCACGGGTAAGTCCACTCACATCGAGCAGGTTGCAGCGCGCTTGCATTGGCCGAGCGTGCGCGTGAACTTGGATGCCCACATCAGCCGTATCGATTTGGTCGGCCGCGATGCGATTGTTCTTAAGGACGGTCTGCAGGTGACCGAGTTCAAAGAAGGGATACTGCCTTGGGCGCTCCAAAGCCCTGTAGCGTTGACCTTTGACGAATACGACGCTGGTCGTCCGGACGTCATGTTTGTGATTCAGCGCGTGCTCGAGTTTGATGGACGTTTAACCTTGCTCGACCAAAACCGGGTGATCACGCCAAACCCTTATTTTCGTCTCTTCGCGACGACGAACACGGTTGGTTTGGGAGATACAAGCGGACTGTATCACGGAACGCAAGCGATCAACCAGGCGCAGATGGACCGTTGGAATGTGGTTGTCGCGTTGAATTATCTGCCTGCGGAAACCGAGCAGCAGATCGTCAAATCCAAGACTCCGGAAACCGACGAAAAGGTGATCGCCGACATGGTCAAGGTGGCCGAGCTGACGCGTCAGGGGTTCATGAACGGAGACATTTCGACCGTGATGAGCCCGCGCACAGTGATCACCTGGGCACAAAACGCCGAGATCTTTAACTCAATGGGCTTCGCCTTCCGCCTGAGCTTTCTCAACAAGTGCGACGAAGCCGAGCGCACGCTGGTGAGCGAATATTACCAACGCGTGTTTGGCGAGGACCTTCCGGAAAGCGCGGCGGTTATCGCCTGAGGGATTGCGCATAGGTGTTATAGAATGCTAATACACCAGTAATGGCGCTTTTTGACCGTATTCTGAAACGCAAAGGCCAGACCGCTGCAGAGCGCTCGGGCAATGAGTACTACGCGCTGTACGATTCGCCGCGCCCGCTCGATCTGGATGATGACTCGGAGGGTATTGCCCGGGCTCGGTTTGCGGGGCCCGCGCCGGCTTTCAACCATTGGGATAAGCGCCTCAGCGCGCTGGATGTCGCAGTCGAGAGCGAAGAGCGCCGCCACGCGCCGCGGTTTACACTTGGTCGGTGGCGGGGGCTTAAGAAGCGTTGGTGGGCCTTGCGGATTTTCGCCGCGTTGACGCTGGTGTTTGCCCTTCTTGTCGGCTGGCTGGCGGTTACCGCACCCTTGTCCAAGAGCCTGGAGCCGATCGCGCCGCCGCAGATCACACTGCTCGCCAGCGATGGCACACCCATCGCCCGCTCCGGCGCGATGGTGGCTGAACCGGTCGAGCTCGAAGATCTTCCCGATCACGTACGCCAAGCCTTTATCGCGATTGAGGACCGGCGGTTCTATTCGCACTGGGGCGTCGACCCTCGCGGGATCGCGCGCGCGGCCTGGACGGGCGTGGGCGGTGGTAGCACGATCACACAGCAGCTCGCCAAATTCACGTTCCTAACACCTGAGCAAAGCCTCAGCCGGAAGGCGCGCGAGGCCGTGATCGCCTTGTGGCTAGAGACATGGCTCACCAAGCACGAGATCTTGGAACGCTATCTTTCCAACGCCTATTTCGGTGACAACCAATACGGCCTGCGCGCTGCCTCGCTGCATTACTTCTACCGTCAGCCCGAAAACCTCTTGCCCCATCAGGCGGCGATGCTCGCCGGGCTCCTGCAGGCACCCTCGCGCTATGCCCCGACGCGTCATTACGCACGGGCAAAGCGCAGGATGGATCTGGTTGTCGGAGCTATGGTGGAGGAGGGCTATCTCACGCAGGCCGAAGCCGACGCGCTGCCGAGCCCACGGATTGATTCGCGTACACGCAACGATTTGCCCACCGGCACCTATTTCGCCGATTGGGCGCTGCCGATCGCGCGGGCAAGCAGCGAGGCTGGCTACGCGAGCCAAGTGCTGACCACAACGCTCGACGCCCGGCTCCAAGCTCTTGCCAAAAGCGCCGTTGCACGCGCGGACTTGGGTGAGGCGCAGGTTGGGCTTGTCGCCATGCGGCCCAGCGGCGAAGTGGTCGCCATGGTTGGAGGAAAGAGCTACGCCAAAAGCCCCTTCAATCGTGTCACGCAAGCGCGCCGCCAGCCCGGATCAACCTTCAAGCTATTCGTGTATCTCAGCGCGCTCCAGGAGGGTTGGACGCCGGAGGATACGATTGGAAACACCCCAATTGCGGTGGGCAGCTATCGGCCGCGAAACTCTGGTGAGCAATACTCGAAGGACATTTCTCTCGAAGACGCCTTGGCAAGCTCAAGCAACGTAGCGACCGTCCGCCTGTTCAACGAGCTGGGCAGTGAGCGCGTTATCCGGACCGCAAGGATGATGGGCGTGACCTCCCCGTTACCGCAAGGCGATCCCAGTTTGGCCCTGGGTACGTCGACCATGACTCTTCTGGAGCTGACCGGCGCTTACGCCGGCCTTGCGGCAAATAGCTTTCCCGTGAAGCCCTTCGCCTTTGAACCCGAACAGCCTACCTTCTTCCAGTGGTTATGGGGACTCACCACGGCCCCGGCGAACAGCGTGTCCTCTTCGGCGCATGAAGATATGGAGCAAATGCTGCGCAGCGCGATCAACGCCGGGACTGGGCGGGCGGCGACCCTGCCAATTGCGAATTATGGGAAGACCGGAACCACGCAAGACTCTCGTGATGCCTTGTTTGTGGGCTACGCGGGCGAGGGCGATGAGGCTCTGGTGGTGGGTGTATGGATAGGCAACGATGCCAACTCCTCGCTCGGAAAGGTGAAAAGGGGTGGGGCGCCTGCGCGGATTTGGAAAGACTTCATGCGCGCAGCGCTCTCACTCAAGCCTGCCCCGCGCGCAACGGTCTCCCCTGATCCGGAGGGGCCAGTTCAGCCGCTTGATGTTGAGGATGGGGCTGTGATCCCGCTTGACGACAAGGGTTCCCAGATCCGGTTTGATGAAGACGGCATAACGCTTTCCACCGAGGCCGAAGGCTTTCCGCTCGAATTCCGGCTGGATGAAGAGGGTCTGCGGCTCAACGGGGAGAAGGATCGGTAGCAAGTCCCTTGGTCAAGGGCCTCAAGCCATCAAAATGTTCATGACAGCAGCGGCGATGGGCCGCCCGCGGTCATCTTGCCACGCCTCGACCGAAAGGTTTGCATTGCGTCGACCAAGCCTTGTCACGCGCGCCAGCGCAAAGGTAGGCTTCTGCTTACCCGCTGAGAGATACTGCACGGTGATGTTGATTGGCTTGAGTACGGGTTCGCGGCCTTCCTTCAAGAGCACGGATCGCAACGCGGCGTAGCCCGCGTTTTCAAGCAAGCCGGCGGTTGCGCCACCATGAAAGGCGCCGGGGCGCCCTTCGACGTTTGGACCAAAATCGACGGTCAGAACGGGCAGCTCATTCTCGATCCGCTCCACTTGAATGCCGAGCGAGCGCGCGTAGGCGGGGAGGTGATCGTGAGTGTGCTGGTCAGCCATCGACTGTGGACCCCGGCTGGTCCGTTGAACGCGGGTCCTGCCCGATCGTCATGAAAACCCCCGCTACATGCGCCACCGGATCGTCGATTTTTCCATCGTGCGCAACTCCTCGCACAAAGGCGGCTGAGCGTGTTGTGCGGTAGCACTCCACTCGGCCAAACACCGCCGTGCCTTCATGGGCCGGGCGCTGATAATCGACACGCAGATCAAGCGTAGCGATCGGCAAAAAAATGCCAGTGGTCTGCCAGATGGCCATTCCGCTAGCCATATCCATCAAGCTAACGATGGGACCGGACGCCAGAACGGAACTGTGCGGCTCTCCAAGCAGGTCTTCGCGCCAAGGCAGTTTCAGCTCGACCCAGTTTTCGGCGTGTTGGCTGTAGCGCAGTCCAAGCCAGCCCGAATGTCCGTGGCGAAAGAAGAATTTTCCGGCCTCAGCGGGATCAAAACGTGCGGGCGCCGGAGACGGGTCTTTGCTCATCGCTGACGACCCTTGGAGCCGCCTGCGTTTCATTACAATCCTTTAATTTCCGAACTGACCCAAGCCCAGTCACTCTCATAAGCGCGCCGCAGCATTCTCCCGGCGCTTTAGCAAGAGGAACGATCTATGAGCACACCCAATATCGATATCACGTCCATTCCGGGCCTTGAGACCGGTCAAGGCCTTTTTGGATCCATCAAGCAGGGCGCTGCATCCTATGATGATAGTGTGGTTGACATAATGGTTTATGTCTACGACGTGCTCCCGCCCGAAGCGTTGTTGTGACGGTGACGCTGGACGGGCCTTTGTGAATGCAAATTCATCCGGCCATCGCGGCGCTGCGGAGCCCATCGAGCCAGCAGCGTCGCGCTAGCGCGCAGACCACTGCCGCGATGCGGCGCGCTCGCGATAGCTGGCTCGATCTGGATCAGACACGCCGCCTGATTGATGGTTTGGAGCGCTATGGCACCGGCGGACGGCTTGATGATTGCTCCGAGCTCAACCGGGTTATGGGTGATCCCGAGCTAGCTCAAACTTGGGTCAACACCCTGTTTGCTGCGACACTCAAGGAGCTTCGGGCTTGGCCGTTTGGAGAGGCCCCTTTCCGATACCGTGTGGCTTCAGCCTTCGCGACAATGCAATTGCTCGAAGCGGGCGAAGCCACGTTGACCCTCGCTGCCTACGAGCCTCTCGAAGGTATCGAGGAACCTTCCAGCGCACTCTTTTCCGATCGCCACTCGATCGAGCTTATCCTTACCGGCGCGGCTTCTGGATTGAAGCACACAATTGCACTTCCGGTTGGCGGCGAAGGTGGCCCGGTCCGGAGTGAGCGCAAGCGCTGGTGCCGCGGCGATCAAATCGAAACGCGCCCGATGGCCGAGGCACGTCACATCGTGCGTGTTGAGCGGTCGCTTGTGCTCCTGCAACTCACCCGTGAGCCTCTTCGTGCGCGACCAGTGCGAGAGGTTTCTTTGGCGACAGGTGCCGTGGTTCGCACAGCAAGCGGTGATAAGTCGGCCAGCCAGACCGTTATGGCGCTCAGCGTGTTAGGGGCGCTGCGCGCATACAATTCTCTTGATGTGATGGAGGAGACTGCGCTGAACCTTGAAGAAGACGTGGATGTGCGATGGGAAGCGGCTCGCCAGGCGCTGGGACTGGGCGCGGTGAGAGGTATGGGTGTTCTGGAAGCCTTGGCGATCCGGGATGACGATCCACTTTCGCAACCGGCTATCGCGCTCAAAGAGCAATTGCTTAGTGGGCTTCGTGGATCATCTTTAACGGACTTTCAATGCCGCTCTTGATCGACGACGCCTCGTCGCAGAGCTGCTCATTGCCCGAAGCGATCGAGGCGCTGGCGGATCTCGGCTTTGACCCATACGATGAAGGCTCGACGCTGGAGGCTGCCGCGTGGCTCAAACGTCTGACCAACAACCGGGAATTCCTCAGCCGATTGCTCATAGATCGCCTGGCTGGCCGGGTTGGTGGCGGGAGCGGGATGGCGCTGGAAAGCGGGTACGGGCCACAAGCGATAGTCTTGAGCGGCCTGCGAGGTTCCATGTTCTTGCGCGCGAACATCTGGCCCGCTGAACAAGATCTTTGCTTTCAGACAAGCGGCGCGGCGAACTTCGTTTACGGGGTTCCGCACGATCACAATTTCAGCTTTCTCACCAGCGGTTATTGCGGGCCAGGCTATCGCAGCGACTATTTCGAATACGACTATGAAGAGGTAGTCGGCTATCCTGGTGAGCCAGCAGGTCTTCGGTTTATTGAACGCAGCGCGCTTCATGAGGGCAAGCTCATGCTCTACCGCGCGCATGTTGATGTCCATTCACAGCTCCCGCCCGAGGCGTTGTCGGTTTCTCTTAACGTTATGCACGTTGACCCGGCGCAAGCGTGGTTTGATCAATACGGATTTGATTTGGAACGCGGCGAGATCAGCCGGGTGCTTAGCCCCAACGCAACTGAGGCTTTTCTGCGCGTAGCGGTCGCGAACGCCACGGACGAAGCGCTTGACTACGCCGAGTGGGTTGGCGCGCATCACCCAAGCGAGCGGTTGCGGTTGGCAAGCTACGAGGCGCGTGCAGCTCTGGGAGATGAAGCAGAGCAAGACGCGCTGTGGCGCGAGAGCGAAGCGAGTGGAAGCCGTATGGTCGCCGCGATTGCAACGCGTCGCCGAGCGGCCATAACGGGTTAGATCGTTCCACCTGCGAGCCGGTCGATCGCGCCTTGCAGGATTACAGCCGCGGCGTGGGCATCGATCGCCTCGGCGCGTTTGGCTCGGCTCATGTCTTGCGCGATCATCGCGCTCTCGGCGCTCGCAGTGGACCAGCGTTCATCCCACAAGAGCACAGGAAGCCCAAAAGCTTGAGAACAGTTGCCGGCAAAGGCGCGGCTCGCTTGCGCACGCGGGCCTTCGCTGCCGTCCATGTTGCGTGGCAGACCCAGGACGATACCCACAACGCTGCGCTCAGTGATCAGCGCAGCCAGGCGGTCGCGATCACGGCTCCATTTGCCGCGGCCCAAAGTCTTGCCCGCGCTCGCAAAGCGCCACCCTGCGTCACACAAGGCGGTGCCGATCGTCTTCGTGCCAAGGTCAAGGCCAAGCAGGACGCCACCGTCTGGCAGCGCCTCGGCAAAATCAATCGCACTCTTGGCAATCAGGGCGCAGCGCTCGGTTCGGAGGGCATGGCTGTGCCCGCCATCGAGAGCGCTCGCCGCGCCACGTCGGCCTGTGTGTTGGCCCAAAACAGCGGGATATCATACACATGATAATTGTTGCCCGGCAGCACAAAGGGCCCGAGTTCCGGCGGGTCACCGATAAGCAGAATCCCCCGTTCATCGCATCGTGCGGGAACAGCGGCGGGCACAAGCTCGCCGTCGGATATGCTCTCATCGGGCACCAAAGTGCCGAGATTAGCGCTTGCAACGGCCGACCCGCCAAAGGCTCCGGTAAGCGGGTTGGAACACAAAATCTGGCTATCGCCGCGTGGCTCCCCGTCGAAGCCCACTGATGATGCGTAGGTCTCCATTAGTAGGGAGGGCTCGGCAGGCTCGGCAAAGCTCGACCAAGAAATAAGGCACCTGGTTTGCGCGGCGGTGGCGCAAGCGGGAAGTCCTATGGCTGGCAGATCATGATCAATCGAAACGGGCCAGCCGATCGCGTAGGCGGCAATCAAGCGCTCTCCCATTGGACCAGGCATCACTTCTTCGCGCAACAACCGAAGGAGATGAAGCGAGCCTTGGCTATGCCCCGCGAGCACAACCGGCGTGTCATCGTCGAGAGACTCTGCAAAGTAGCGATAAGCCTGCAAAACGTCAGCGTAGGCGGCATCAATGGCGTCCTGCGCTTCGGGTTGATCCGTCATGAACGCTCCCATGGTCGCCTGACGATATCGCGGAGCCCAGATCTGCGACGCAGAGTTGAAGGCGCTGGCCATTCCGCGGACATAGGTGCGCGCAAGATTATCCGCCTCCGCGCCACCTTCCGGCGCAACGGCCGCGTTCCAATCATCGCGGCTCAGATAGCTGGTCGGGTGGACGAAGAAGACTGCGAAGTCGGGTGCATCGGGAGCCTTACCTTGTTCTCCTTGGGTCTTTGGCTCAACGGAGGGTTCGGGGTCATCGGGTGACGAAGGGTCAGGCGCGGGCGATGCCAAAGGTGCGTAGGCTGGCTGCCAGCGGGCGGGGTCCTTTAGTCCCATTCCAGGACGAGAGATCCATAAAGCGGGATCATCATAGGCGCTATCTTCCAGCGGCTCTTGCGCAACGAACTCAGCTGATGGCACAAAGGTTGCCTTCATTATTTCGTCGCGAAACAGCTCAAAGGCGATCCCAGCGAGAAACACAAGCAAAATGCAAAAGGCAATAAAATACAGAAACTTCTTGGCCATGGGCTGCCTTTCTTATCCCCTTGGTTGGAAGCGATTTGAGGTCAGCGGTCAGTCCCGTCTGCCTCTGACATCGTGGGCCGAAGCGTGCTCCAGGCGCGATCTCCGCGAAGGCTGGTATACCAGCTCACCGGGTTCCAGGTCGTCGAGCCATCGAGGCTGAACGTAATAAACTCGGCGCGTCCCCCAACATTCTCGAGCGGGATCGATCCACCAAGGCCGCGATCTTCAGCGCTGGCGCGGCTGTCTGCGCTTTCATCGCGGTTGTCTCCCATCACAAAAACGTGGCCTTCTGGCACGGTGACAGGTCCGAAATTGTCGAGGCCCTGATTGCGATGATCGATGATGAGGTAGGAAGCGCCGTTTGGGAGCGTCTCGCGATAAGTGGGAAGCTCGTAAAATTCTTCTCCGGACGGTTCGCGATCCCGAAAGCCAGTGAAGCTGGAAAGGCAGGGGATGCCTTGGCATAACAGTTCTGGCTCGAATGGGATGCGAACGGCGGGAACCACTTCGCGTTTGACCATCGTCCCGTTAAGAATGATCCGCCCTTCGCGCACTTGGATCGTGTCACCCGGCAAGGCCACAACGCGCTTGATGTAGTCTTCGTTGCGGGTTGGATGCACGGGTATCACGATATCGCCGTATTCAGGCGTCGCCTCCCATACACGCCATGTGCCGCGCGGGAGCATGTGAAAGCTCGCTGAGGCCCACGACCAACCATAAGGGTACTTGCTGACCACCAAGCGATCGCCAACATGCAGTGTCGGCATCATCGATGTCGATGGGATGTAAAACGGCTTCGCAACAAGGCTATGGAACGCCAGCACGGCAAGAAGCATCAGCGCCAGTCCGCGCATCTCCGCGAGCCAATCAACCTTCTCGTCCTTGCCGGCCTTATCGTACGCCTCATTCTTCAGCGCGGCGGCGCCATTGTCCTCAGCCCCCTCGAGCTGCGAATCGGCGGGCGTGTCAGTATCCTGGGAGGATTCGGGGATCTTGGTCTGGCTCAAGGTCTTCTTTTCGATTGGGTCAGGGCTTGGGCAAGGCTTCGATGACAACAAAGGCCTGCGCCCACGGATGATCGTCGGTTAGGGTCAGATGAATGTGCGCGTCATGCCCGGCGGGAGTTATTTCTTCAAGCCGCTTAGCCGCTCCGCCAAAGAGCGCAAGGGTGGGAGCCCCCGATGGAGCGTTGACGACGCCAATGTCTTTCATGAAGACACCGCGTCGAAAACCGGTGCCCACAGCCTTGCTGAAGGCCTCCTTCGCGGCGAAGCGCTTCGCGTAGGTTCCTGCGATTGTGTAAGGGCGGCGGCGAGCCTTGGCGCGCTCGGCTTCCGTGAAGACACGGTTTTCGAAGCGTTCGCCAAAGCGATCGAGCGAATTGGCGATGCGGTCGATATTGCAAAGGTCAGAGCCGAGGCCGATGATCATTATAGCTTTCTCCGGTCAGTCGCCGCGCGTGAGCAGGCCGATGAGCAGCAGGAACGCGATGGTGTGAAGCATCACCTGGCTCTTAAACAGCGGGTGCGCCAGATCACCATGGGCAAAGCGTAGCGCGCCGACATAGCCGAACATCTGAAGCACAACCCAACCTGCGGCGAAGGGCAGCAGCACGCCGCTCGCAAAGGCGTAACCCAAAAGGCCAATCGCAGTCAGGAACAAGGCCGCCGCCGCGCCAGCCCAGCGGGTTTGCTCTTTGGTCAGCTCCGGTGCGTTCTCAGGCGAGGTGTTCATCGCGCGGCGTCCATCAGATCACGCATCCTACCGATGGCGCCCTCAAGCCCGATAAACACCGCTTCGCCGATCAGATAGTGCCCGATGTTAAGCTCGGCGATCTGCGGGATAGCCGCAATCGGCTGGACGTTCTCAAAGGTGAGGCCGTGGCCGGCATGCGGCTCAATGCCGTTCTTGGCGGCGAGCGCGGCCATATCGGAAATGCGCTTCATCTCGCTCGCGACTTTCTTGCTATCGCCATCAAGGAAGGCGTGCGCGTATTCGCCGGTATGGAATTCGACGACGGGCGCCCCCAGACGCAGGGCGGCGTCCAGCTGTCGCTCGGTCGCCTCGATGAACAGCGAAACCCGTATATCCGCCTCGCGCAATTGCTCGACAATCGGGACGAGCGAATTGTGCAGACCCGCCGCGTCGAGCCCGCCTTCGGTGGTGCGCTCCTCGCGCTTTTCCGGCACGATGCAGGCCGCGTGCGGTTTGTGGCGCAACGCAATTTCCAGCATTTCGGGCGTTGCCGCCATTTCCAGATTGAGCGGCAGATCGGTCGCGCTCTGAATGCGGGCCAGGTCTTCATCGCGGATATGGCGGCGGTCTTCGCGCAGATGCGCGGTGATGCCATCGCCGCCCACGCTCGCGACAATCTGGGCCGCGCGCACCGGATCGGGATGATCCCCGCCGCGCGCGTTACGGATGGTGGCGACGTGATCGATGTTGACGCCCAATCGCAGGGGAGCGATCATCCCTGGTCCCCACACGCCAGCGTGCCGACTGCCTCGAACAGCGGGCCGCTTTGCATCCAGATATCGCCAAATTCGAAACCGCTTTTGGCGGTGGCGAAGGCCATGGATCGGCCCAGTTCCGGCAACATGATGTTTTCCAATTGATAGCGGCCAATGCCGCCCTTGCGCTGCGACACCTTTATTGGGGTGGGGCAGGCGGGGTGTTCGACTTCGAAGACCCAGTGGCCCAGCGCCATATAGCCCAGTTTGGGATTGCCCTGCCAGAAGGCGGCTCGCGCGCGCCCGCTGGCGATGTCATCCTCATACGCCTTCATGCGCGCCCAGTTCAGGAAAATGAGTTTTTCGAGCGACCCGCCGAGCGCGGCCGAGGCGCCATAGGCGGGAATGGTGGAGGCTTCGGGACCCCTCGTGAGCTCATAAAAGGTCGACGCGTTGTCCGCCGTGATTGCAAAAACAGTCCCGCTCTTGTGCTCGGATGCGGTCAGAAGATACTGCCACTCTTCGAAGCTCAGCTCGTCAAACGCGGCGCCAAGCACGATGTAGTCGCAATTGTTGTAGGTCCAGCCTTCCGCTGGTGGAGCGGAGCGCCCCTTCATGCACCATTCGAGGCCGTGTTCGCCCGGCTTGTTGTAAAAGTCGGGCCATGTGTTCGCGCCGGTCGGCGTTTCTTCGGGATTGCGCAGGCCGCTGCGATGTTGAAGCAGCTGCCGGATCGTGGGGATGGCGCCGTCAGACGCCTTAAACCCTTGCACAAATTCGGAAATCGGTGTGTCGAGCGAATATCCGCCCGCGTCGAGCTCGTCGACCATTTTGGCGGCGAGGATCTGTTTGGTGACCGAGGCGAACGGCCAAAGCAGGCGGTCCTGGTCAAATGCTCCCAAGCCTTCGGCTGCAAGATCAGGGCTGACCGCGTTGACCATCAACAGGCCGCCCATATCGACAAT
>ERZ1740065.15-NODE-15-length-92916-cov-7.667761_pt1 | contig 92916 bp, 78 predicted proteins | sample MGYA00581738_ERZ1740065 | MGnify/ENA primary metagenome ERZ1740065 (study PRJEB43018, sample SAMN04849749) | marine metagenome | isolation source: floating plastic debris | place: Pacific Ocean | collected 2008-09-01 | study: EMG produced TPA metagenomics assembly...
CCACCGACGAATCGACACCGCCCGACATCGCCACGATGACGGGACCCGTGCCTTCGGGCATCCAGAATTCCGTGTCCATATCGTTATTTTACGAGAAATACGGCAACGCTGCGGCTGCCGGGCGCGTTTCAGATGCGCTGCGCCTTGCGTTCGAAGCGGCGCGCCAGGCCTGCGGCGTCGAGGTCAGGCTCGACGACGAGCTGCTCGCGCTTGCCGCGCGTGTAGTCTTCGAGGGCGGCCAGCATCAGCGGCGAACGCAGCCGGTGTGCCTCGGCCTCCAGTGCGGCGCGATCGTGCCAGTGCACGCTCAGGATGCCGGCATCGAGCGCGAGCCCGTCGGGAACGCCGGGCGCGTCGCCGCAGTAGACAAGCTGTAGCTTGCGTTTGTTGCGGTGCAGGTCGAGCCAGAGATAGGCACCAATGAAGCCCGTGACTGTGAAGTCGAAGCGCGTCTCCTCGAGCACCTCGCGGACGATGGCCTGTTCGGGTGACTCGCCGGCTTCGATGTGGCCACCCGGCAGGCTCACGGCTAGCCCCCGAGAACTCATTTCCTCGATGCAGAGGTAGCGGCCGTCGCGTTCGGCGATGGCGGCAACCGTCACATCCGTTTCAAGGGTTTCCTGCGTCATATCTCAAAGGTGCAGGTTGCGAAACTCGTGCTCGACTTCGCTGGCGGCCCAGATCTCGTCAAAGGTCTGCAGGTAATTCGTAGCCACGGGGGGGGAGTAGCTGTCCGCGATGCCTTCCCAGCGCGTCGCGTCGAGGCGGTAGGCAATGGCGCGGTTGTCGGCGATGCAATAAGCCTCTGGATGATCACGGTAGTCGTCGTGAACGTTGCGAAATTCGATGAAGCTGTTGAGCCTGCGCCCCATGGTGACCAGCCGGTTGCCATTCTTGATGGCCCGCATGGGGTCTGCGATGAGTACCCGCACCCGCGCAAACCGTCTCGACAGGATCAGTTTCTTTACGGCTTCGAGAAAGTCCGGGTGGTCGTAAATACCAGGCTCCAGGTCGCGAGTCAGGATCGACACCTTGCGTTCGGCCAGCGCGCACACCTGCGTTGCCGCCTCGCGCATGTCACCGCGCGAGGACAGCACCCAGCGTTCGCCTTCCCGTCGGGGATGTTCTGCTGCCGTCATTTGCACTACTGCTCCCGTTCCCGTGCGTATCCCACGGGGACCGCGCGAGCGCAGTGCCAGCAGGTCGGCTTAGGTCCGGCTTAACCGCATCATGCGGTGTTCGATCCCGGCCTCCATGAACGGGTCACCGACTGCGGTGAACCCGAACGACTCGTAGAAGCCAACGGCCTCCGACTGCGCGTGCAGCCAGGGGACCGCTTCGCCTTGATGAATGGCTGCGTAGAGCAGCGCCTCCAGTAGGGCGGCACCCACACCCGCGCCGCGGGCAACAGGCAATACCGCCATCCTCGTGATCTTACCGTCGGGCTGCAGGCGCCCCGTGCCGACCGCGTCACGTTTTGTGCCGTAGGCCAGGAAGTGCGTGCTGTCCGCGTCGTACTCATCCCATTCGAGTTCGGGCGGTACGTTCTGTTCCGAAATGAACACGCGCTCGCGAATCTCGCGGATGGCGCCGCCGTCCTCGATCCAGTCGGCAACCCGGACCTCGGGTTTCTGCATCGCGTCGCCCACGTTATGTCAACTCGGGTCCGGGGCGTCGTCGCCGCGGGCGCGCAGCGCCTCCTCGGCAAGCAGCGTGGCGATGCCCGTGTAGCTTCCGGGTGTCATGTCGAGCAGCGCAGCCTTGGCGGCCTCGGGGATTTCGAGGCTCGCGACAAAGCCCGCAAGCTGCGTGGCGTCGATGGCGGCGCCGCGTGTCAGCGCCTTGAGCCGATCATAGGCGTCGGGCACCCCGTGGCGGCGCATGAGGGTCTGCACGGGCTCCGCGAGGACCTCCCAGCTGGCCTCGAGGTCTGCCTGCATGCGCGGCCGGTCCACCTCGAGCTTGGACAAGCCGCGCGAGAACGAGGCACAGGCGATCAGGCAGTGGCCCAGGGCTGTGCCCAGATTGCGCAGCACCGTGGAGTCCGTGAGGTCACGTTGCCAGCGCGAAATCGGCAGCTTCTCGGCGAAGTGCGTGAGCAGGGCATTGGCGACACCCAGGTTGCCTTCAGCGTTCTCGAAGTCGATGGGGTTGACCTTATGCGGCATCGTCGAGGAACCGACTTCGCCCTCGATGACACGTTGGCGAAAGTAGCCCAGGCTGATGTAGCCCCAGATATCGCGGGCGAGGTCGATGAGTACGGTGTTGAACCGCGTCAATGCGTGGGCGAGCTCCGCGATCCAGTCGTGCGGCTCGATCTGCGTGGTCATGGCGTTGGGCGCGAGATCCAGTCGCCTCAGCAGCCGCGCGCTCTGTGCGGGCCAGTCGACGTCGGGGTAAGCCGCGGCGTGTGCGTTGAAGTTGCCGACGGCGCCATTGAACTTGCCCAAGGGCTCGACGCTGGCTACAGCGCGAAGCTGGCGGTCGAGTCGAACAACGACGTTGGCGAGTTCCTTGCCTAACGTTGTCGGGCTCGCCGTCTGACCGTGCGTACGCGACAACATGGGCTGCGACGTCTCCGCGGCAGCGAGCGCCGCGAGCTGGTTGGTTATGCCGCGCATTGCGGGCTGCAGCACGCGGTCTCGCGCGTCACGCAGCATCAGCGCGTAGGCTAAGTTGTTGATGTCTTCCGACGTGCAGCCGAAGTGGATGAACTCGCTGATGCGCTCGGCACCGTCCAGGCCGGTGATCACCTCGCGCAGGTAATATTCACAGGCTTTGACGTCGTGATTGGTGCGCGCCTCGATGGCTTTCACGCGCGCCGCGTCCTCGATCCCGAAGTCGTCAACGAGTTGTGTGAGCCGCTCGTCGATGCGGTCCGGGAGCGCGTCGAGTTCGCTGATCTCGGCGCTCTCAGCAAGCACCTGCAGCCAGCGCACCTCGATCTCGATGCGGTAGCGGATGAGGCCGTACTCGCTGGCGATGTCGCGTAGCGGGGCGACCTTGCCGGCGTAGCGCCCGTCCACGGGGGACAGCGCCTTGAGCGACTGGTATTGAGACGCCTCGGGTTCGTTCGATGCCATTCTGTTCATGCCCTCCGGGTGCCGTCACAACCCTGCGGGTACGGCCGCGATGGGCGTGCTGGACAAGCTTCAGCAAACCCCTAATCATACACGCCCCGGGGACGTGGTGGCCGCCGCCCCGAGCGGCCCACCGCAGCATCACACTCAAGGTTTAGGGCCAGGACATGAGCGACAAGGCAACGCGAATCGAGCGCGACAGCATGGGTGAACTCGAGGTGCCGGAAACGGCACTCTGGGGTGCCCAGACGCAACGCGCCGTCAATAACTTCAAGATTTCGGGCGAGACCATGCCGGCCGCCTTCATTACGGCGCTCGCACGCGTGAAATGGGCCTGCGCTGGCGCCAACGCCGAGCTTGGGCTGCTGGGCTCATCGCGTGCTGTGGCGATCCAGCAGGCCGCGCAGACGATCATCGACGGCGAGCACCTCGACGCGTTTCCTGTCGACGTGTTCCAGACGGGCTCGGGCACCTCGACCAATATGAATGCCAACGAGGTGATCGCGCGGCTTGCAAGTGACATCGCCGACAAACCCGTCCACCCCAACGACGACGTCAACATGGGGCAGAGCAGCAACGATGTCATCCCGACCACGATTCACGTGAGTGCCGCGCTCAGCGTGCGTGAGCAGCTGCTGCCCGCGTTGGAGCACCTGGCGACGGTGCTCGAGGAAAAGGCCGCGACACTCGACACCGTGGTCAAGACGGGTCGCACTCACCTCATGGACGCGATGCCCGTGCGCCTGAGCCAGGAGCTGGGTGCCTGGCGCCAGCAGATCGTCTCAGGCATGGCGCGCGTCGAAGCGACGTTACCGCGCCTGACGCGGCTCGCGCAGGGCGGCACGGCCGTCGGCAGCGGCATCAACGCGCACCCGCGCTTCGGTGCCAAGGTCGCCACGCTGCTCGCCGAGCAGACGAAATGCCCATTTGAGCCTGCTGAGTCGCATTTCGAAGCGCTGGCCTGTCAGGACACGGCCGTCGAATTGTCCGGGCAGCTCAAGGTTGTCGCCGTCAGTCTCATGAAGATCGCCAATGACCTGCGCTGGATGAACTCTGGGCCGCTTGCGGGCCTTGGTGAGATCGCACTGCCCGCGCTGCAGCCGGGCTCGAGCATCATGCCGGGCAAGGTGAATCCCGTGATCCCCGAAGCGGTGGCCATGGTCGCCGCACAGGTCATCGGCAACGACGCTGCCGTTACCGTGGGCGGGCAGGCCGGAAATTTCCAGCTCAACGTGATGCTGCCAATGGTTGCGAAGAATGTTCTGCAATCCATTGAATTAATTAGTAACGCAGCCCGGCATATCGCCGACTATGCGATTGCCGGCTTCACGGTCAACGAAGACAACCTCACGCAGGCGCTGGGCCGCAACCCGATCCTTGTGACGGCGCTGAATCCCGTGATTGGCTACGAGCTGGGTGCCAAGGTGGCCAAGACGGCTTACGCCGAAGGGCGGCCCGTCAAGGATGTCGCGCTGGAAATGACCGAGCTGTCTGCTGAAGAGCTTGATCGCCTGCTCGACCCGGCCGGGCTCACGGAGGGCGGTATCCGCAACTGATGGTCGACGCAGCGCGACTTCGGCGCGCCCTCGTTGGGCATGAGGCGCCGCCCGATCCCAACGACGTCGTGGTCCCCGTGGCCGAACCGGCGCTGCCCGAAGGTTGGCGTGAGCGTCGCATCGCCGGCGCGCGACATGCGGCGATTCTCGTGCCGTTCGTCGATACCGGAGACGGTCTCGAGGTCGTGCTCACCGAACGCGCGGCGCACCTGAAACATCATCCGGGCCAGGTCAGCTTCCCGGGCGGTGCGGCGGAGCCCCACGATGCGAACCTTGCGGCGACGGCGTTGCGCGAGACCGAAGAGGAAGTGGGTATCCAGGCCAGTCGTGTAGAAGTGCTGGGCTACCTGCGTCCGCAGTGGACCATCAGTGGCTATACGATGACGCCGGTCATCGGGCTCGTTTCGGGTGCTGTGTCACTGATGCCTGATCCGAGCGAGGTCGCAACCGCCTTTCAGGTTCCGGCGGCGCACCTGTTCGATGTGCGTCAGCACCGACATTTTCGGCGCGAATATGACGGATTCGCGTTTGACGCGCTCGAGATTCAGTGGCGTGAACACCGGATATGGGGCGCTACGGCCGGCGTGATCGAGCGCCTGCACCGCGTCATCGAGCGGCAGGACTAGCGAGATCCACTAGCGGGGCCGCTCAAACAGGTAGTGGCTGACGCCCCATTCCTGCCCTTTGTCATAGCCGAAGAGCTCCGCGCAGGCCATAAAGAACATGCGCCAGCGCATCCACCAGCGCTGGGTTTCGGGCTCGCCGTAGGTCTCGCTGAGGATGGGCCGCACCTGCGCCTCGCGGGCGTCCATCGTGGCCAGCCAGGCGTTCGAGGTCTTCTCGTAGTGTCGGCCGTCCCAGCGCCACTGGCTCACGAGTGACAGGTGGTCCTGGAAGCGCAGTGCCAGATCGTCGCTGGGCATCATGCCGCCCGAGAAGAAGTGCCGGCTCATCCAGTCTGCGCTGCCCCGATCCTCGAACAGGTAGGCTGCGCTGCGGTGCGCGAACACGTGCATGAAGAAGCGTCCGCCAGGGACCAGCCAGTCGTGCACGCGCGCGAACAGGCGGGGCCAGTTACGCATGTGCTCGAACATCTCGACCGACACCACACGATCGAAGTGTGCGTCTGGGTCAAACACGTTCATGTCGGCCGTGATAATCGTCACGTTGTCGAGTCCGCGCCGTTGCGCTTCGGCCTTGATCCACTCGCGTTGCGATTGTGAGTTGGAGACGCCGGTCACCTGGCAATTCGGGTAATGCGCCGCGATCCAGAGCGACACAGAGCCCCAGCCGCAGCCGAGATCGAGTACCCGCTGGCCGTCCGTGATGCCTGCCCGATTGCAGGACACTTGCAAGGCGGCGGCTTCCGAGGCTTCTAGGGTGGTGACACCGTCAGGCCAGAAGCCGCAGCTGTATTTTCGGTGCGGGCCCAGTACGGCGCCGAAGAACGCTGCCGGTACCTCGTAGTGCTGTTCGTTGGCGAGGTCGGGCACGAGCGCGATGGGCGCCTCACGCAGCGCCTCAACAAAGCGCTGTTTATCGCTGGCGACGCGTTCTGCGTCGGTGGTTGCGGACTGCTGCAGTCGCTTCGCCATGAGTCCACGCATTGCGCGCCGTAGAAGTGCATCGGGGATCCAGCCGCGCTCGGTCCAGGCGATCGTGCGTTCATTGGCGAGTCCCACGTGCGGCGCTCCTTGGGCGTCAGTTTTCGGGTGATCTGTGCGGCCAGACGCGGCATGCTACGCGAGCCACGCGGGCGCCGCACTTGCCCGTGATTTGGGGTCTGGAAACGCAAGCACTATTGAACATTAGCCAATAGTCATATTTATATAAAACAATTAGTAATGACCAATATCTCTAAACTCATTAATGTTATGGCCGCCCTGCGAGATCCTGAGTCTGGCTGCCCCTGGGACCTCGAGCAGGATTTCGCGAGCATCGCGCCCTACACGATTGAGGAGGCCTACGAGGTCGCCGATGCTATTGAACGGGGCGCCTTGCAGGAGCTGCCCGACGAACTCGGCGATTTGCTCCTGCAGGTTGTATTTCATGCCCGCATGGCCGAGGAGCAGGGCCTTTTTGCGTTTGACGACGTGGTCACGGCCATCGTCGACAAGATGGTGCGGCGTCACCCGCACGTGTTCGGCGACGAGGAGCGCGGCGACAGTGCGCGGGTGCTGGGTCGTTGGGAAGACATCAAGGCGGCCGAGCGCGCCGCAGCAGGCGGCGAGGCGGCCGCGGACGACAGCGCCCTGGCCGGCGTGGCTGCGGGGCTGCCCGCACTGCAACGGGCCGTGAAGCTTGGCAAACGAGCGGCGCGCGCCGGGTTTGACTGGCGCGCACCCGAGCAAGTGCGCGGCAAGGTGGATGAGGAATTGGCCGAGCTCGATGCGGCGATCGCCGAGCTTGCTCCCCGTGTCAGCGGCGCGGACAGCGCCGTTGAGGACGAGCTCGGCGACCTGTTGTTCACCGTCGCACAGTGGTCGCGACACCTCGGGGTGGATCCGGCGCGCGCGTTGCGGCGGTCCTCGGCCAAATTCGAGCGCCGCTTTCGGCGCATGGAGGCGGGTCTGGACGGGGCGCCCGATACGCATGACGATGCCGCGCTGGACGCTGCCTGGGAGGCCGCAAAGGCCCGCGACGCCTGAGGTTCAGCGTTTCAGGCTCATTCAGGCCGTATTCAGCCCCGCGCGCGTAGTGTGGGCTCACGCTCCCGGCATGGGGCCGGGGCGCACTGTGTGAGTCCTCCGGAGGCAACCATGAACACCCCCAAGCGAATCGCGGCCGCAACCGCGCTGTGCCTGGCCACTGCGGCGCAGCCAGCATTGGCCGACCCCCGTTACGACGACGGCGGCGAAACCACCTACGAGTACGCCCGCGTGCTCGACGTCAAACCCCTGATCCGCACCGTGCAGGTCGAGATCCCCGTTCGCGAGTGCTACGAGCGCCCCGTCGAGGTGCGCCGTGAGCGCCGTCGCGGTGGGTTCGGCCGCGTGATTGCGGGTGGCATCATCGGTGGCGTCATCGGCAGCCAATTCGGTGATGGCAGCGGCCGCGAGGCCATGACGGTGCTCGGCAGCGTCATGGGCGCCGCCAGTGCGTCTGAAAAGAACCAACATGAACACGGCCGTCAAGAACGCGTTCAGAAGTACTGTGAGACCACCTACGAGTACGAGGAACGCGACCGTGTTGAGGGCTTCCGCGTGACCTATGAGTTCGACGGCAAGACCTACACGACCCGCACCGAGACCGATCCCGGTGACGAGATCCGTGTGCGCGTCGACGTCAGGCCGCTGGTCGACTGAATCCCCGAGGCACCCGTGCAGCGGCTGAAATCGAGCAACGCGTCATTGCAAAGGCGTACGTGGCAACCGAGAATTCCCAGGATGATCAGGATTCTCGGTGCCACCCTGTTGCTGGCCGCCGGCACGGCCCAGGCCCTGCCGGTCGCGCCTGCCACAGATGCGTCCGGTGCGGTGGCCGTCGTTGCCGACAACCCCGCGCCGGATGCCGTGGCGCGCGACAAGGTGACGCTCGAAGAGGCCGTGCGCCGCGTACGCAAGCAGTACGGTGGCCGCATCGTGTCCGCGGAGACGCAGGGCAGCGGCGATCGCCGCGTGCACGTGATCAAGGTGCTGACCGACGACGGTCGCGTGCGCACGGTTCGGATCAACGCGAACTGATATGCGTTTGCTACTCGTAGAAGACGACGTCGCGCTGCGCGAGAGCCTGACCAACCAGCTGCTGTCGGCGGGCTACCGCGTGGAGCAGGCGGCGGACGGGGAAGAGGGCTGGTACTACGCCAGCGAGTACCCCATCGATCTGGCCATTGTCGATCTGGGCTTGCCGAAAATGCCCGGACTCGAGCTCGTACAGAAGCTGCGCGAGTCGGGCCGCACCTACCCGATCCTCATTCTGACAGCGCGCGACAGCTGGCAGGACAAGGTCGACGGCCTGCAGAGCGGCGCCGACGACTACGTGGCCAAGCCATTCCACTTCGAAGAGCTCGCCGCCCGCGTGAATGCGCTGCTGCGCCGCGCCGGCGGCTGGGCATCGGCCGAGCTCGACTGCGGTCGCATCAAGCTCGACACCTCGAAGCAACTGCTCACGGTCGACAACGAGAGTGTTGAACTCACGAGTTTTGAATACGCCTTACTTGAGCACCTGATGATCCGCGCAGGCGACGTGATCTCGAAGACCGAGCTCACGGAGCGGCTCTACGACCAGGACTACGAGCGCGACAGCAACGTCATCGAAGTGTTTATCGGTCGTCTGCGCAAGAAGCTCGACCCGGACGGCACACTGAAGCCCATCGAGACCTTGCGCGGCCGCGGCTACCGCTTCGCGCTGGCCCGGGCCGGCGACTGAGCGGCAGCGTGCGCTCGCTGCGGCTACGTCTGCTGGCCTGGACGAGCCTGCTGCTGGCGGCAAGCTTCGCGCTGCTGGGCGCCGTCATCGACTCGGGTTTTGAGGCGGCGCTCGAACAAGCACAGCGCGATCTGCTCGACAGCCAGATCATCACTTTGCTGGCCGTTTCCGAGCCTGGTGAGGGTGAATCACTCGCCTTGCCTTACGACATGCCCGAAGTGCGTCTCAACGCGCCAGGGTCGGGCCTGTATGCATCCATTCGCGACAACACGGGTGCCGCGCAATGGCAGTCCGCCTCGGTCGTTGGGCTCGACATCGAGCCCGCTGCGCCGCTGCCGGAAGCAGGCCAACGCCTCGTAACGGTCCAGGAGACCTCGACGGGTGAACGCTTGCAGGCCATGACGCTCGGCATCGTCTGGCAGTTTGATGACACGCGCAGTCGTTACTTCGCGCTGACGGTTGCCGAAAGCCGCGCGAGCATCGAAGCGCAGCTCCGGAGCTTTCGCGGCCAGCTCTACATGGCTTTTGCGGCTATCGCGGTGGTGTTGCTGATTGCGGTGGCTGCGTTGCTGTCGTGGCTGCTGCGGCCGCTAGGTCAGATCGCGCGCGAGATTCGCGCCGTCGAAGCCGGCGAGCGCGGAAGCCTCTCTGCTGACTACCCGAGCGAGCTCACAGGCGTCGCCCGCAACCTCAACCGCTTGGTCGACAGCGAGACGCGACGCACCACGCGCTACCAGCAAACGCTGTCCAACCTGGCGCACAGTTTGAAGACGCCATTGGCGGCGGCACAAAGCCTGCTGGGCGAACGCGGTGACCGCGAGGACCCTGTGGCGGAGCAGCTCATGCGCATGCAGGACATCGTGCGCTACCAGCTCGCGCGGCCCGCCGCGGCGGGCGGTCAGCTTACGGGGCGTGGCGCTGTGCCCATTCTGCCCGAGCTTCACGCGCTGCTCGATGGGCTCGACAAGGTCTATCGCGACAAGGGCGTCAGTGCCGAACTCGATGTTGCCGAAAACCTGAGCTTTGATGGCGACCGTGGCGATCTCGTCGAGATCGTGGGCAACCTGCTCGACAATGCCTACAAGTGGAGTGAACGCCGCGTGTTGCTCGAGGCGCGCGGTGATCAGGCGGTGCTCACGATTCGTATCGAAGATGACGGGCCGGGCATCGATGATGTCGCTGGCGCACTCGAACGCGGCACGCGGCTCGATGAAACCACGCCCGGCACGGGCATCGGTCTGGCCGTCGCCAATGAACTTGTTGCCGTGTACGAGGGCACGCTGGATATCAATCGCGGGCCGCTGGGTGGTGCGCAGCTGACAGTGACCTTGCCGGGCGGGACTTCGGGCGGCGACTGAGGCCTGTGCGATAATCGCCGCATGACGCGGTCTCCAACGCCGCGCGCAGACGATCTGATGCTGCGCGACGCGTACGCGCTGGCCACGGGCAAGCGCCTCAATCAATACACTCTGGACACTTCGCAGGCACAACGCGCCGCCCGCGAGGCGCTCGCGCTCGTCCATGCGGGTGGTGACGATGACTTGCCGATTGGCCAGCACCGCGACGCCATCATCGAGGCGTTGCAGACGAACCGCGTGATCGTGGTGTCGGGCGAGACGGGCTCGGGCAAAACCACGCAGCTGCCGCGATATGCAGTCGCTGCAGGATTCGGCCGTCGCGCCATGATCGGCCACACGCAGCCCCGTCGCATCGCGGCGCGCGCTGTCGCCAGCCGTATTGCCGAACTCTCTGGCGTCACGTTGGGAGAGGGTGTGGGTTACGCCGTTCGCTTCGACGACCGCAGTGCGCCCAACACCCTCGTGCGCGTGATGACCGACGGTATCCTGCTGAATGCGCTGCAGCGCGACCCGCTGTTGCTCGACTACGAGGTCATCATTGTTGACGAGGCGCACGAGCGCAGCCTCAACATCGATTTCCTGCTGGGTTATCTCAAGCGTCTGCTCGACAAGCGCGACGACCTGCGCCTCATCATCACATCGGCGACCATCGACCACGAGCGCTTCGCCGCACATTTCGGCGACGCGCCTGTCATTGAAGTCTCCGGGCGCGGCCACCCGGTCACCGTGCACTACACAGACACGGCCGTCGCCACCGATGACAGCCGCAAGCTCGCGCGCCAGGTCGCCGAAGCGGTCGACAGCGTGCTCTCCGAGCGGCTCGCCGAGGGCGCGCCCGACGTGCTGGTGTTTCTGCCCGGCGAACGCGAGATCCGTGATGCCGAGCGTGCCATCAGCAAGCGGCGTGGGCCCGATGTTGATGTCTTGCCGCTCTACGGTCGGCTGTCCGACAAAGACCAGGCGCGCGTGTTCCAGGCGGCGGGTCGACGCCGCGTCGTGTTGGCGACCAACGTGGCCGAGACCTCGATCACGGTGCCGCGTATTGGTGCGGTGATTGACTCGGGCCTTGCGCGCATCAGTCGCTACGCGCACCGCAGCCGCGTGCAGCGCCTTGGCGTGGAGCCCGCGTCGCAGGCCAGCGCCAATCAGCGTGCAGGGCGTTGCGGGCGCATCGGTCCCGGCGTGTGTCTGCGCCTGTACCCCGAGTCAGACTTCGAGTCGCGCGATGCGTTTACCAACCCGGAGATCCTGCGGACGAATCTCGCGAGCGTCGTGTTGCAGATGGCGGCGCTAGGGCTTGGTGACCCGCTCGCGTTTCCGTTTCTCGACGCGCCCAGCGCAGCAACCGTCGACGATGCACGACGCTTGCTCACCGAACTGGGTGCGCTGGGCGGCAAGCGCAAGATTACGAAACTGGGGCGTAGACTCGCACGCCTGCCGCTTGATCCGCGCCTCGCACGCATGCTCGTGGCCGAAACTGATCCTCAAACGCTCGCCATCGTCACGGTCATCGTCGCCGCACTGAGTATCCAGGACCCGCGCTTGCGGCCACCCGACCAGGCCGAGGCCGCGGACACGGCGCACGCGGCCTTTGAGGTGCCCGGTTCCGACTTTCTCGGGTTGTACGCACTCTGGACTGCGGCCCACGCGCAACGCGAGGCCCTGGGTCGCCGCGCCTACGAGCGCTGGTGCGAAACGAATTTTCTATCGCCGCGGCGCATGCGCGAGTGGGGTGAGGTGTTCACGCAGCTTGCCCGGCTCGTGAGCGCGGATCGCAAACAGCTGCCGCCGCTGGCCAGCGTGGTTGATTCGCGCGCAGACCGTGTCCACCGCGCCGTGCTGACTGGCCTGCTGTCGCACATTGGGACGCATGAGGCCGACGGCGAGTACGTCGGCGCGGGCGCGCGCCGCTTTCGACTGCACCCGGCGTCGACCCTGCACGGGCGCACGCCGCGCTGGGTCATGGCGCTCGAAATCGTGCAAACGCACCGCAGGCTGGCACGACATGTCGCGCGCTTTGACGCACGCTGGCTGCCGCCAATTGCGGGCCGCCTCGTTGAGTACGAATACCAACAGCCCTATTGGAACGCGAAGCGGGGCCGCGTCGAGGCAAAGCGCACGAGTCTCCTGTACGGCCTTGTGATCGAAGCCGGAAAACGTGTGGACTTTGGCGCCATCGATGCGGTGTCGGCCAGGACAGTGTTCCTTCGCGACGCACTCGCGGCTGATCGTGTAGGCCTCAAAGCTGAGTTCCTCGCACACAACCGCGCCGTGCTCGAAACCGTGGCCGGTATCGCGGGTCGTTTGCGACGGCGCGTGGAGATCGGGCCTGCCGCGTTGGCAGCGCGCTACGCTGATTGTCTGCCTGAGTCGGTCATCGACCGGCGCTCGCTCGCGCGCTGGCTTGAGAAGGCCACGGCCGATGAACGCGCGCGGCTGCACTTCTCGCAGGACCAGCTCACGGGCGAGGCGCTCGACGATGACGTGCTGGCCGACATGCCCGAGAAGGTCGAGCTCGCGGGCAATCGCCTCAAGATTGACTATCAATTCGCCCCCGACCGCATTGACGATGGCGCCAGCGTTGTCGTTCCTGCGGCCTTATTGCCCGCGATTACGATGAGCCAGATCGAGACGAGCATTCCAGGGCTCACGGCGCGTCGTATCGAAGCGCGGCTGCGCGCGCTGCCCAAGGTCAGCCGCCGGCAACTGCACCCGATTCGTGAGGTGGCGAGCCGACTCGTCGCGCGTCTCGGAGAGCTCGGAACGACGGGCTCACTCGATGCCCGGTTGTCGGCCCTGCTCGCGACCGAGTACCGCGTCGAGGTTGCGCCTGACTCCTGGGCCGAGCTTGTTGAGCCCGACTACCTGAAACCTGCCATTCGTGTCGTCGACGATCGTGGCCGTGCGCTGGGTTCGGGGCGGGACCTTGAGGCACTCAAGCGCGATCTCGCGCCGCAGGTGCAGGCGCAGACGCGTGAGCTGACGCCCCAGACAGCGGCGAGCGAGACAACACCCAAGCGCGAGTGGCGCTTCGACGCCATTGCCGAGTCCCAGACGGAGTCGCGCGGTGAGCTGACTTTGACGGTCTACCCGGCGTTACGTGAGCGCGGCGCGGGCGTCATCGTGCATCCGTTCCTCGATGCGGGTGAGGCGCAGCTGGCGCACGATGCGGCCGTGCTCGCCTTGCTCGGCTACCGGTTTACGCAGCAGCTCAAAGCGCTGCGCAAGACGCTGCTTGCGGACCGCGAGATTCAGCTCCGATGGGCCGCACATAATGACCCTGGCGGCGCCGCGCTCATCGAGGATGTTCAGCGTGCGACCTTGCAGCGCGCCTTTGGCGACCGGTTTGCTGCGGTGCGCGACGCGGAGGCCTGGCGTGCGCTCTGCGACGCGCACGCGCATGAGGTGGTTGGCGCCGGTGAGCAGGTGCTCGCCGTGTTACGCGCGGTGCTGGCCGCGGAGGTAGCCTGTCGAGCTGCGCTCGACACGGCGCCCGAGCACGTCGTGGATGCGCGCGATGATGTGCGTGCCCAAATAGGGCGGTTGGTGTATCCGGGCTTTTTGGGGGCGACGCCTGCGGCGCGACTCGATGATCTGCCGCGCTTTCTCGAGGGCGCGCGCCTGAGGCTCGAGCGTGTCGCGTCCAACACAGCACGCGACCACGATTCGATGGCCATGGTGCACAGCCTTGAGGCGCGCATCAAAGCGTTTGACCGCGCCACGCCGACGCCGGAACAGCGAGACGCCCTCGAGGCCTTCCGCTGGCTCGTTGAGGAGTTGCGCGTCTCGTTGTTCGCCCAGGTGCTGGGCACCCGCGATAAGGTCTCCGCCAAGCGCCTCGAAAAGCGCTGGGAAGAGATTCTGCGGATGGCGGCCTGAGCCTAGCTGCCGGTCGGCTTACCGCCGTTACTTGTGATCGTCTCGGCGATGCCCTTGAGCGGCTCGATGAGATCCATGGGCAGCGGGAACACGATGGTCGAGCTTTTCTCGCCGGCAATATCTTTGAGCGTTTGCAGGTAACGCAGCTGCAGGGCCTGCTTCTCGCCCGCGAGCATGCGTGCGGCCTCGGCGAGCTTCTGTGCGGCCTGTTGCTCACCTTCGGCGTTGATCACCTTGGCGCGACGGGAACGTTCCGCTTCGGCCTGCTGGGCGATGGCGCGGATCATGCTTTCGTCGAGGTCGACGTGCTTGATCTCGACGTTGGCCACCTTGATGCCCCAGTTGTCGGTGCGCGAGTCGAGGATCGTCTGAATGTCGGCGTTGAGCTTGTCGCGCTCACTGAGCATGTCATCGAGCTCATGCTGACCCAGTACCGATCGCAATGTGGTTTGCGCAAGCTGACTTGTAGCCTCGAACACGTTGGCTACATTGATGATCGCTTTTTCAGCGGCAACGATGCGGAAGTAGATGACGGCATTCACTTTGACCGACACGTTGTCTTTGGAGATCACATCTTGCGTCGGGACGTCCATCACGTTGACGCGCAGGTCCACGATGGTCGCTTTCTGTACAAACGGGAACAGAAAGATAATGCCGGGCCCTTTTACGGTCTGGTAGCGGCCAAGTAAGAACACCACTCCGCGCTCGTACTCCTGAAGAATCTTGAACGCATTGAACGCAATAACGACCGCAAGAACGGCGAGGAAAATAAGAAAGACATCCATTCGGAATGCTCCGTAATCGAAGAGTGGGCTGAGGCTAGGTTGCGGATTTCTTGGGAGACGGCATGGGGCTGACGTGCACAGTGAGCCCATCGAGGCGTGTGACCTGCAATGACTGTCCTGCGCGAACCGGGCGATCGCTGACGGCGTGCCAGCGTTCGCTCTCGAGCCAGACAAATCCTTCGCCATCGAAGTCGTCGATAGCAACAGCTTGGTGCTTCCGCATGCCGACCTCGCCTGTGACAGCGCCACGCACGTGCAGTCGCCGCGCGTAGAACGCAGTGCCGAGGGTCAGTGCGCCAATCGTCGCGGCGATACTGCCGAGCGTGAACCTGGAAATCTCAAAGCCTGGGACTCCCGTGTCGAAGGCCATAATGGCGCCGACGATAAACGCGATAATCCCGCCGAGCCCCAAGGCGCCAAACGAGGGCACGAAGATCTCAGCGGTCATGAGAACGACGCCCAGCAGAATGAGTCCGAGCCCCACGTAGTTCACGGGCATGACCTGCAGCGCGTAGGCGGCCAGCAGCAGGCAGATGGCGCCGATGACGCCGGGCACGATGGCGCCCGGGTTGAAGGCTTCAAACCACAGGCCGTAGACGCCGACGAGCACGAGCAATACGGCGATCGACGGGTCTGAAATGACAAGCAGCAGCTTTTGACGCCAGGTGGGCTCAAAGAACGAAACTTCGGCGCCGGCCGTCGCCAGCGTCACCGTGTCACCGTTGTCGAGCACAACACTCTCGCCGTCGACGGCTGTGAGCAATTCGTCGAGGCTGCTCGCGAGCACGTCGGCAACATTCTGCTCGACCGCCTCGCGCGCCGTCAGCGTGGCGCCGTCGCGCACCGCCTTCTCGGCCCAGTCGGCATTGCGGTCATGGCGCTCGGCCAGCGTCCGGATGTAGGAGACGGCATCATTAATGATCTTCCGGCCCATGGCGCTCGGATTGCGTTCGGTCGCGGGCGCGGCGTCCTCGGCGGCGGCCTCGGCCGCGGCTGCGTCGTCGCCTGCTGCGTCTTCGGTCCCGTCCACGGCATCACGCACGGCATCGGCAACTTCGTCGGCGCCATCGCTGCCCGGGCGACCCGGGGCGTCGTCGTCCGTCACGCCGCTGCCGCCGATATCCACGGGCGTTGCCGCACCAAGGTTGCTTGTGGGGTGCATGGCGGCCACGTGGCTCGCGAGCAGGATGTAGGTGCCCGCGCTGGCCGCGCGTGCACCACCCGGGCCGACCCAGGTCGCAACGGGAACCGGTGAGGCGAGAATCTCACTCACAATGTCGCGCATGGCGCTGTCGAGACCGCCCGGCGTGTCCATGCGCAGGACGATGAGATCGGCGTCCGCGTCGATGGCTTTGCGCATGCCTGTGCGTACAATTTCCGCGCTGGCCGCACCGATGCCGCCCTCGATATCGATAACGTAGGCATCGGCCGCGTGAGCGGTGTGGGTCAACGCCGCAGCGGTGGCCAGTGTCCCGAAAAACACGGACGCGACGCGGCGTACAGCTTGGCTTAGTCTTGCGAGGTTCATGGCTGCATTTTAGCACTTCGACCCCCGGTCACCGAAGGCCGCACGTTCACGGGGTGTCTAATGGCGTGCAATAATCAGTGACCTAGGGGGAGCATCTTCGGCGTGGCGCGCATCAAGTTTTTCACTACTGGCGGGACGATAGACAAGGTCTACTTCGATGCTGCAAGTGCATTCGAAGTCGGCGAGTCTGTCATCGATCACATCCTGCGCGAGGCCCTCGTCGACTACGAGTTTGAGTCTGTGTCGCTCATGCGAAAAGACAGTCTCGAAATGAGCGATGAGGATCGTTCCAGGATCCGCGCAGCGATCGAGGCCGATGCGGCGACGCGCATCATCGTGACGCACGGCACCGACACCATGGTGGATACGGCGCTCGCGCTCGAGGGGCTCGACGACAAGACCATCGTGCTCACGGGTGCATTGACGCCTGCGCGGTTCCGGTCAACGGATGCGATTTTTAACGTGGGCATGGCCGTCGCGGCCGTGCAGAGTCTGCCGGCGGGCGTCTATGTCGCCATGAGCGGGCAGGTGTTCGCGGCGGGCGATGTGGTCAAAAATCGCGACCGCAACCGATTTGAGGTGCTGCCCGAGAACGGCAGCGCCTGACAGGAGCATGAGATGAAGAGAACTGCAGTTGTCATGGCGCTCGCCTTGGCTGTGGCCCAACCCGCAATCGCACAGAATCCGATGGAGAACGTCGAAATCGAGGTTCAACAGGTTGGCGAGGGGCTGTACATGCTCATCGGTCGGGGCGGCAACCTTGGTCTGTCCGTCGGTGAGGATGCGACGTTTCTGATCGATGACCAGTTCGCGCCGCTCACCGACAAAATCATCGCGGCCGTTGCGACCGTGACCGATCGCCCCATCGACTACGTGCTCAACACGCACTGGCACTTCGACCACACGGGCGGCAACGAAAACTTAGGCGACAGCGCGCTCATCATGGCGCACGACAACGTGCGCAAGCGCATGGCGGCCGGTCAGTTCCTCGAGGCCTTCCAGATGCAGATCGACCCGGCGCCCGACGTGGCGCTGCCGGCCCTGACATTCAATGACACGCTGACTCTGCATGCCAACGGTCTGACCATCCGTGGCTTTCACATCGAGCACGCGCACACCGACGGCGACACGCTGGTCCATTTTGAAGAGGCCAACGTCGTGCACATGGGCGATACGTTCTTCAACGGCATCTACCCGTTTCTTGATGTCGAGAGCGGCGGTGACATCGACGGGCTGATCGAGGCCGCCGATGCCGTGCTCGCCATCGCCGACGAGGATACGAACATCATTCCCGGCCACGGCCCACTGGCCGATCGGGACGCGCTCCTTGGCTACCGCGCCATGCTCTCCGGTATACGCGATGCCGTGGCCAAAGGGATCGCCGAGGACATGAGCCTGGAGGAGATCCAGGCGACCGGTCCGTCGGCGCCCTTCGATGCCGAGTACGGTGACGGCTTCATGCCGCCCGAGCGCTTCGTCGCTGCCGTTTATGTCTCGCTGACCGACTGACCGGCCCGCGCGTTAACCCAGGTCGAAGTTAATGCCCTGGGCCAATGGCAGGTCGGTGCCGTAGTTGATCGTGTTGGTCTGGCGGCGCATGTAGGCCTGCCAGGAATCGCTGCCGGCCTCACGACCGCCACCGGTTTCCTTTTCACCACCGAACGCACCGCCGACTTCGGCGCCTGATGTGCCGATGTTGACGTTGGCGATGCCGCAGTCCGAACCGCTGGCTGCGAGGAACTGCTCCGCGCGCTGCAGGTTGTCTGTAAAGATGGCTGAGGACAGGCCCTGGCGCACATCGTTCTGCATCGCGATGGCTTCATCGAGCGTGTCGAAGCCGATCACGTAGAGCAACGGCGCGAAGGTCTCGTTCTGCACGATGTCCCAGTGGTTCTCTGCCGTCGCAATAGCAGGCGTGACAAAGTTGCCGGGGCGGTCGAGGCGATCGCCACCCGTGAGCAGTTCACCGCCTGCATCGCGAACGGCGGCAATGGCGTTTTCGAAACGTTCGACCGAAGACGCGTCGATGAGCGGACCCATGAGCGTCGCATCGTCGAGCGGGTCGCCGATGCGCACTTGCTTGTAAGCGCCGACGAGTTTCTCCAGAAGCTCGTCGCGGCGGCTTGAGTGCACGAAGACGCGGCGCGTCGTCGTGCAACGCTGGCCGGCTGTACCGACCGCACCGAAGACGATGGCCGGAACTGCAAGGTCCATGTTGGCGAACTCGTCCACGATCAGTGCGTTGTTGCCGCCGAGCTCGAGCAGCGAGCGGCCCATGCGGCGGGCGACCTGCGCGCCGACGTTGTTGCCGATCTCGCAGCTGCCCGTGAAGCTCATGAGGTCGATGCGGCGGTCGTCGACGAACTGCGTCGCGAGCGTGTTATCGACGTCGTTGAACAGGTGCATGATCGGCGGCAGGTCCATGTCGGCCAGCGCTTCATTGCAGATCTTTTGCACGGCGACACCGCAGAGCGGCGTCTTGGGCGAGGGCTTCCAGATGCAGACGTTGCCCGCGATGGCCGCGATGAATGCGTTCCAGGACCAGACGGCCACAGGAAAGTTGAACGCCGAGATGATGCCGACCAGCCCCAGCGGGTGCCACTGCTCGTACATGCGGTGCTGCGGGCGTTCCGAGTGCATGGTCTTGCCGTACATCATGCGCGACTGGCCGACGGCGAAGTCTGCGATGTCGATCATCTCCTGCACTTCACCCACGCCCTCGGCTTTGATCTTGCCGTTCTCGAGGCTGACGAGACTGCCCAGTGCGTCGAGGTTGTCGCGCAATGCGTTCCCCATGCGACGCACGGCTTCGCCGCGCGCAGGTGCAGGCACAGTGCGCCAGATGGCGAAGGCTTCGCGTGCGGCGACGACGATGCGTTCGTAGTCGTCAGCGCTCGAGACGCCCACGTGGGCAATGGTCTCGCCCGTCGTCGGGTTGATTGAAGCAATCCGGCCGGCGCCGGAATCCGCGAGCGGGGTGCCGCCAATCCAGGTGCCGGCGTTGTCGGCACCCAGGCCGAGCTGTTCAAGTACGGGGTGGGTCATGTTGGGTTCCTCTGTGGGCTTATTGGCCCGAGCTGGCCGTGGCGATGGCCAGCGATGAGACGTTGGCGTCGCCGCCGTCGGCGTACCAGCGTCCGAATCGGTTGGTCAGGATGTCTTCGAGCGTGAACTGCTCCTGCGCGACAAAGCCCGCGAAGCGGCCCGGCGTTTCGAGCACCTTGTCGACCACGGCGCAGATGCCGCTGGCCGTCGTGATCTGGATGGCCGACCAGAGTCGGCCGGCGACGCGCTGCGGGTAGACCTTGTTCACGTAGTTTTCTTCGCGCAGTACGCCAGCCTGCACGCCACGCACGGCGGCGTAGACGATGACAACGTCCTGCAGTGTCGCCGGGACGGCGCGCTCGAGAATCAGTTTGAGCGTTTCGCGGTCGTCCTTGAGCCCGAGTCCGTTCATGAGCAGGCGCATCTGCTCACAGTGGCCCGGGTAGCGCATGGTCTTGTAGTCCATGTTCCGCACGCGGTCGCGGTAGGTCTCCGCCAGCGAGCCGAGTCCGCCCGAGGTGTTGAACGCTTCATAGAGCGTGCCGTCGATCTGGATTTCCTCGAGGCCTTCGAGCGGGAGCACCTGTACGGGTTCGCCGTCGACGATGCTCGTGCAAAGGTTGGCGTATTCGTTAATGACGCCGTCCGTCGACCAGGTCAGCGCGTACTTGAGCGCGTTGCTTGGGTGCTGGGGCAGGGCACCGACACGCAGCTGCACATCTCGCACTTCGTCAAAGTGACTGATGAGCTCGTTGGCGGCGATGCTGATAAAGCCGGGCGCGAGACCACACTGCGGTACGAAGGCGGTGTCGGCGCCCTCGGCGAAACCGCGCACGGCTTCGGTAACGGCCACATCTTCGGTGAGATCGAAATAGTGCAGGCCGGCGTCGCGCGCGGCTTCGGCGACAGGCGGGTTGCAGAAAAAGGGCAGACTCGAGATCAAGGTGCCCGGCGTGTGCTCGGCGATGTGGGCCGCCAGTGCGGCCGGATCGGTCGCATCGAGCGCGAACGGCGTGACGTTATCCAAGCCGTGTCCGGTGGCGACGGTGCGGGCGGCTTCTGCGTCCGCGTCGGCCAACTGGACGTCGTAATCACCGCTGTCGGCAAGCAGACCCGAAATCAGCGCGCCGATCTTGCCGGCACCGAGAATCAGTACCTTGTGCATACCTTCTCATTCCCCATTTATTTTCAATGACTTGGGCGACTCTTCCGGCCGCCGCTGCGCAACCGTCCCGGGGTGCGCTTCACGTCAGGTGGCGCGGAGTGTGCCCAATCCGGCACGCCGTGACCACCCAGGGACTGCCCGGCAGTTTCTCATGTAACCGTAGGTCATTGGCAGCCTTGCGTTTTTCTTTTTGCAGCGCACAAAACCGCTGTGGCACCATCGCGCCATGAGCAAGTCACCCGCCCAGAATCCCTGGCACCCGGCAAGTTGGGAAACGCGCGTTGCGCGCCAGATGCCGACCTACCCCGACCCCGATCACCTGGCCGATGCCGTGCGCCGCCTGTCGTCGCTGCCGCCGCTCGTGACCTCGTGGGAAGTGGACAAACTCAAGGCACGCATCGCGGCCGCACAGCGCGGTGAGGCGTTCGTCATCCAGGGCGGCGACTGTGCCGAGACCTTCGACGGCTGCACGTCCGAGAATGTCGTGCAAAAGCTCAAGGTGCTGCTGCAGATGAGCCTCGTCGTGCTCTACGGTATGAAGAAGCCCGTCGTGCGCATCGGGCGCTTCGCGGGTCAGTACGCCAAGCCGCGCTCGGCCGATACCGAGACGCGTGACGGCGTGACCTTGCCGAGCTTCCGCGGCGACCTCGTGAACCGCAAGCCGTTTACCGAAGCCGATCGTAGGCCGGACCCCGAACTGATCCTGCGCGGTTATGAGCGTGCGGCGCTGACGCTCAACTTTATTCGTGGTCTGGTCGACGGCGGCTTCGCCGATCTGCACCATCCCGAGTACTGGGACCTCGACTGGGTCTCGCACTCGCCGTTGGCTGAGGACTACCGCCGCATCACGGATGCGATTTCGGGCTCGCTGGATTTCTTCGAGTCGATTGCGGGACGTCCCATCCACCATTCGCGGCGCGCCGAGTTCTACACGGCGCATGAAGGCCTGCACCTCAAGTACGAACAGGCGCAAACGCGTTTGCGTCGTGAGCGCTGGTACGACCTGACCACGCACTTTCCTTGGATCGGCATGCGTACCGCCGCACTCGACGGCGCGCACGTCGAGTTTTTCCGCGGCGTGGCCAACCCGATCGGCATCAAGATCGGGCAGGGCATGGACACGGAGTGGCTGCAGGAGCTACTGGCCGTGCTCAACCCCGACAACGAGCCGGGCCGCATCACACTCATCCACCGCCAGGGCGCGGGCAACGTGGAGAATCAACTGCCGAAGATGATCGACGCCGTACATGCCACGGGCAGTCACGTGCTCTGGATTTCTGACCCGATGCACGGCAACACCGAGACGACCGAGGGCGGCTACAAGACGCGGCGCTTTGAGAACATCGTTGGTGAGCTCGAGGCCTGCTTCAAGGTGCACAAGGAAATGGGCACCTACCTGGGTGGCGTACACCTCGAACTGACGGGTGCCAACGTCACGGAATGCACAGGCGGCGCCCGCGGTTTGACGGACGCCGATCTGGCCCGTGCCTACCACTCGCAGGTTGACCCGAGACTCAACTACGAGCAGGCGCTGGAAATTGCGCTGCGCCTCGGCGGGCTGCGCGACGGCGCCTAACGCGTCTCGCGCAGGGCGCGCCACGCGGCGCGCGTCTCGATGCCCCGGCTGGCGCCGGGCGCAAGGTCACCCAGGGTCCACGGTCCCACCCGGTGGCGAATCAGCCTGAGCGTGGGCAAGCCCACAGCCGCCGTCATGCGCCGCACCTGCCGGTTGCGGCCTTCATCGATAACGACTTCAACCCAGCTGTCGGGCACCGACTGGCGTTCGCGAATGGGTGGCACACGGGGCCACAGCGATTCCGGCGGCGCGATATGTCGCGCGGTTAGCGCGCGGGCCGGTCCGTCATTCAAATTTACGCCCGCGATCAGAGCGTCCAACGCCTCCCTTGAGGCATCGCCCTCAACCTGAGCCCAGTAGTGCTTGCGTGTCTTGTGCCGGGGTGACGCGATGGCTGCCTGCAGCTTGCCGTCATTGGTGAGCAACAAGAGCCCCTCGCTGTCGTAGTCGAGCCGCCCGGCCGGGTAGACCTCAGGCACTGTCACGTAGTCCGCGAGCGTCGCTTTGTCGCCGTCCGTCGTGAACTGTGAGAGCACGCGAAACGGCTTGTTGAGGAGGACCAGGGGCATGGGCTGGGGTCACTGTGGCGGGGCCGTTACGGTACAATGCCCGCTTTGGCCCGCGCTACTGCGGGCCGTTTCGCGTGGACCGGAGCGAGGCCGGTCAGACGGGCACAGAAGCCCCCGCAAACAACACCAGGGACAAGCATGCAATACGAGAAGATTCAGGTTCCGGACCACGGCGACCCGATAACGCTGACGCGTGACGGCCGGCTCGACGTGCCGGACCAGCCCATCGTGCCGTACGTCGAGGGCGACGGTATCGGCATCGACGTGACGCCCGTGATGCTCGACGTCGCCAATGCAGCTGTCGAGAAGGCCTATGGTGGCAAGCGCAAGATTGCCTGGATGGAAGTCTACGCGGGCGCGAAGGCCAGCCAGGTGTACGAAAGCGCGACGTTCCTGCCCGAGGAAACGCTCGACGCGTTGCAGCGTTACGTGGTGTCGATCAAGGGCCCGCTGGCTACGCCTATCGGCGGCGGCATCCGCTCACTCAACGTGTCGATCCGCCAGACGCTCGACCTCTATGCCTGCGTGCGCCCCATTCGCTACTTCCCGGGTGTTGAGACGCCCATGAAAGAATCTGAGCTCGTGAACATGGTGGTGTTCCGGGAGAACACCGAGGACATCTATGCGGGTATCGAGTACCCGACGGGGTCGCAGGAAGCGCAGAAGCTCATCAAGTTCCTGCAGGACGAACTCGGGGTCACGAAGATCCGGTTCCCGTCGAGCTCAGGCATCGGCATCAAGCCCGTGTCGCGCGAGGGTTCGGAGCGCCTGATTCGCAAGGCCATCAATTACTGCGTCGACAACGACCTCTCTTCGGTGACGTTGGTCCACAAGGGCAACATCATGAAGTACACGGAGGGCGCGTTCTGCCAGTGGGGCTACCAGGTTGCACAGGAAGACTTCGGCGCGCAGCCGAAAGACGGTGGCCCCTGGCTTGCGTTCAAGAACCCGCGCACGGGCAACGAGATCATCGTCAAGGACGTCATTGCGGATAACTTCCTGCAGCAGATTCTGCTGCGCCCCGAGCAATACGACGTCATCGCCACGTTGAATTTGAACGGCGACTACATCTCCGACGCGCTCGCGGCTCAGGTGGGCGGCATCGGCATCGCGCCGGGCGCCAACATCGGTGAAGGCATCGGCGTATTCGAGGCCACGCATGGCACCGCACCGGGCTTTGCGGGCAAAGACCGCGTCAACCCGGGCTCACTGATTCTCTCTGCCGAGATGATGCTGCGTTACATGGGCTGGACCGAGGCGGCCGATCTCATCGTCAAGGGCGTCGCGAACACGATCGCGGCCAAGGAGCTCACGTTTGACCTCGCGCTGCTGCGTGAGGCCATCCGGGCACCCAAACGCACGCAATCGACGGGCAAGGGCGACGTCGAGAATGAGCTCGAGCAGCTCATTCCGGGTGCGACCCTGTTAGGAACAAAGGGATTTGGCGACGCCATCATCCGGCACATGGATGACTGAATCGAGAATGTCCGAGACCTACGACCGCAACTGTACCAATTGCCCGCGGCTTGCCGAGCTGCTCGCAGACGTGCAGGAGCGCTACCCCGAGTACCACGCGCGGCCCGTGCCGTCTTTCGGTAGCACGTCACCGCGCTTGCTCATCGTCGGACTGGCGCCGGGCATGCACGGGGCGAATGCGACCGGGCGCGCGTTCACGGGTGACTACGCGGGCGTGCTGCTCTACGAAACACTGCATGCGATTGGCATCGCGAGCCGGCCGCAGTCCATAAGCGTCGACGACGGTCTTGAGTTGGCCGGCACGCGTATTACCAATGCCGTAAAATGCCTGCCGCCGCAGAACAAGCCCGTGGCTGCGGAGGTGAACGCCTGCGCCAGCAAGTTCCTGGTTCATGAGCTGGCTGAGGTGAATCGCGATGGCGGCGTCCTGCTTGCCTTGGGTGGTATCTCGCACAAGGCCATCATTCGCACCCTCGGCCTTCGGCAGGCGGACTACCGCTTTGCGCACGCTGCTGAGCACCACTTGCCGGACGGCCGCGTGCTCGTCGACTCCTACCACTGCAGCCGGTACAACACCTCAACTCGGCGACTGACCCCGGACATGTTTATGCACGCGGTCGAACGTGCCGCGCGGCTGGCGCAGGTGGGGCGCTTCGCCTCCTGATTCTCGATGAGTGACGACGGGGGCGCGTTCGACCCGAAGGCCTTTGTGGCCGAGCTGTCGCATCGGCCGGGCGTTTACCGGATGCAGGACGCCGACGGCAAGATCATCTACGTCGGCAAGGCGCGCGATCTCAGAAAACGCGTGGCGACTTACTTCAGCGGCAAGGCCAAGGATGCGAAGACCATGGCCATGGTCGAACGCGTAGCGGGCATTGAGGTCACGCTGACCAAAACCGAGTCCGAGGCGCTCCTGCTCGAGCACACGCTCATCAAGCGCCACCGACCGCGCTTCAACATCCTGCTCCGAGACGACAAGTCCTACCCGTGGATCCGCGTGAGCACTGAACACGCGTTCCCGCGGTTGTCGTTCTACCGCGGCAGCCGCAAGGGCAAGGCCGCGTACTACGGCCCTTACCCCAGCGCAGGCGCGGTCAAGAACACACTCAACGAACTGCAGAAGCTCTTCCGCGTGCGCCAGTGCCGCGACAGTTTTTACGCCAACCGCTCGCGCCCTTGCCTGCAGTACCAGATCAAACGCTGCTCGGGGCCCTGCGTCGGGCTCATCACGCCCGACGACTATGCGCGCGATGTCGAGGACAGTGTGGCCTTTCTGCAGGGTCGCAACAGCGAAGTCATCGAGCGGCTCGTGGTGCGCATGGAGGCGGCGGCAGAGAAGCTCGACTTCGAGCAGGCCGCGCGGCTGCGCGACCAGGTGTCGCGACTGCGCCGCATCGAAACCGAGCAGCGCGTGTCGACGCGCGGTGATGCCGATGCCGACATCATCGGACTGCATCGAAGCGAGGGCGTCACCTGCGTGGCCGTGCTCATCGTGCGCGACGGGCGTGTGCTGGGCAGTCGCACTTATCTGCCCGCGAATGCTGCCGGCATCGAAGACGCTGCAGTCATCAGCGCGTTTCTGGGCCAGTACTACCTCGACGGCGAACCGCCTAAGGAAGTCATCCTGCCCACAGCTATCGAGGACGGTGATGTGCTCGCCGAAGCTCTTGCTGAGCGTGCCGGCCACAAGGTCGCCATTAAACACTCAGTGCGCGGTGACCGTGCGGGCTGGCTGGGTATGGCCGCGGATAACGCGACGCAAGGGGCGCGGCTCGAATCGGCGAACCGGACCGGCATCGGCAAGCAGCTCGAGGCCCTCGCCGAGGCGTTCAACCTGACTGCGCCGCCGGGCCGCATCGAGTGCTTCGATATCAGCCATACGAGCGGCGAGGCCACCGTGGCGTCTTGCGTCGTGTTTGGCACCGAAGGGCCGCTCAAGAGCGACTACCGACGCTTCAACATCAAGGAAGCGGGTGCGGGCGACGATTACGCCGCCATGCGTGAGGCACTTCAGCGCCGCTACGCACGCGTGCAGAAGGGTGAGGTGCCGATGCCTGATCTCGTGCTGATTGACGGCGGCAAGGGCCAGCTTGCCCAGGCCATTGAGGTGCTCGACGAGCTCAAGCTCAACGAGATCAGGCTCATCGGTGTGGCCAAGGGTCGCTCGCGCAGACCGGGCGCGGAGCAGCTGTTTCAGCCGGGTGCCACCCGCCCGACCACGCTTGCGCCCGACGCGCCTGCGCTGTTGCTGATCCAGCGCATCCGCGACGAGGCGCATCGATTCGCTATCACGGGCCACCGTAACCGGCGCGCGAAGGCGCGCAAGACCTCGGGGCTCGAGGGAATCCCGGGCCTGGGTCCCGTGCGGCGACGGCAATTGCTGACACGCTTTGGTGGCCTGCAGGGGCTGCGCCGTGCGAGCATTGACGACATGGTCAAGGTGAAAGGGATCAGTCGCGATCTCGCAGAACGCGTCTACCTTGAGTTCCATCGCAGTATTGATCCCGACAGCGCCGGGGGGGCGTCGTGACCTTCAATCTCGCCAACAGCATCACCGCGTTTCGAATCGCGGCCATCCCGCTCTGCGTGGTGTTGTTTTACATGCCCGTGGAGTGGGGTCGTAAAGCCGCCGCGCTCGTGTTCGCCGCAGCGGCGATCTCGGACTTCGTCGACGGCTGGATCGCGCGCAAGTTCGATCAGATGACGCCGTTTGGCGCCTTTCTCGACCCCGTTGCCGACAAGCTCATCGTGGCCGTTGCGCTGGTGCTGCTCGTCGAGTCTGACGGGCGCATGATCATGGCCATCGTTGCCGCGATCATCATCGGGCGCGAGATCACGGTGTCGGCGCTGCGTGAATGGATGGCGCAGCAGAAGGCCAGCGCCACCGTGGCCGTGTCCATGGCCGGTAAGATCAAGACCACGTTCCAGCTCATCGGGCTCAGTTTCATGCTCTGGGGCGATCAGCTCTGGGGGCTGCCCATCGAGGAGCTAGGATTCGCCGCGTTGCTCATTGCGTCCGCGATGACCATGTGGTCGATGTGGGTGTACCTGAGCGCCGCGTGGCCTGTGCTGCGGCGCGGCACTTGAGTTAATATTGTGAGCCGGCTGGCGTTGACAGCACGGTCGCGCGGAGTACAATGCCGCGCTCGGTTGGTGGCCAGCGTGTCGCCCATAGACACCGAACAAGCGGGTGTAGCTCAGTTGGTAGAGCGCAACCTTGCCAAGGTTGAGGTCGACGGTTCGAACCCGTTCACCCGCTCCAGGCTCGAAACCCGGTCGCACCGCGCGGCCGGGTTTTTTTGTGCCCGCGGGGCAGGGCGTGCGCAGCCTGACCCACTCGGATATAATTTCACGTGAAACTAATTTCGATTCGACCTCAGGAACGCCTTCCACCATGAAACTCGCCAGCCTCAAATCGGGCCGTGATGGCCAGCTCGTCGTTGTCAGCCGTGACCTAACGCGTGCCGTCGCCGCGGCCGATATTGCGCCCACGATGCAGGCCGCGCTCGATGACTGGGATGCTGTAGCGCCGCGGCTGGCAGGTTTGTTTGACGCGCTGGAGTGCGGTGAGGCTGAGGGCGCCTTCGATTTCGATCAGGCGGCCTGTGACTCGCCGTTGCCCCGGGCCTACCATTGGGTCGATGGCAGCGCCTACGTCAACCACGTCGAGCTCGTACGCAAGGCGCGTGGCGCCGAGATGCCCGAGAGCTTCTGGCACGACCCGCTGGTCTACCAGGGTGGCTCCGACACCTTCCTGGGGCCGCGTGATGATATCCCCGTGCCCAGCGAAGACTTCGGTATCGACATGGAAGCAGAGACGGCCGTAATCACGGGCGATGTGCCCATGGGCACGGCGGCCGAGGATGCGGGGCGGCACGTCAAGCTGCTCATGATCGTCAATGATGTGTCGCTACGTGGCCTGATTCCTGGTGAGCTCGCCAAGGGCTTTGGGTTCTATCAGTCCAAGCCGTCGAGTGCATTCGCACCCGTGGCTGTGACGCCCGACGAGCTCGGCGACCACTACGCCGATGGCACGTTTTCGCTGGCGCTTGAGACGCAGCTTAACGGCGAGCTCTTCGGTGCGCCCGAGTGCGGCGTCGACATGACCTTCAATTTCAATCAGCTCGTCGCGCACGTCAGCAAGACGCGCGCGCTGGGTGCGGGCACGATCATTGGCAGCGGCACGATTTCGAACTACGACCGCAGCAAGGGTTCGAGCTGTATTGCCGAGAAGCGCATGCTCGAGACGATCGAGCACGGTGAACCGAAGACGCCATTCATGAAGTACGGCGACACCGTGCGCATCGAAATGCGTGACGGCGACGGCAAATCGATCTTCGGCGTTATCGAGCAAACGGTGGTGCCGGCGTCATGAGCGTGCAGGGCGCCGAACTGCTGCCGGGTTTCCGCTGCCACAAGCAGTCGGAAGCCATCGAGGGCGTGCTGCCCATCGGTCGCAATTCGCCGCAACGCGTTGCCCACGAGCTCTATGCCGAGAAGCTCTCGGGCACGGCGTTCACGGCGCCGCGTGCCCAGGTGCTGCGTACCTGGCTGTACAGAATCCGGCCCTCGGTGGGGCTGGGGCAGTTCTCGCCGCTCGATCATGCGCGGCTGCGCTCGGCGCCCGATGCCGAAGGCGTCATGACGCCCAACCAGCTGCGTTGGGGGCCGTTCGATCCCGCGGCCAACGAAGGCGATTTCGTTGACGGTCTCGTCACGCTGGCCACGACGGGTAGCGCCCTGGGCCAGTCCGGCATCGCCGTGCACCGCTACACGGCCACGCGCTCGATGACGGACCGCTTTTTCTACAACGCGGATGGCGAGCTGCTCGTTGTGCCGCAGACGGGCACGCTGACCGCCCACACCGAGTGCGGTGTGCTCGAGGTGCCCGTGGGGCACATCCTACTGATCCCGCGTGGCATGAAGTTTCGTGTTGCCATCGAGACGGCGTCCTGCGGTTTCATCTGTGAGAACTACGGTGCTGCCTTCCAGCTGCCGGAGCGTGGGCCCATTGGCACCGATGGTCTCGCGAACGACCGAGATTTTGAGAGCCCCGTGGCGGCCTTTGAGGACCGCGAGGGCGACTTCGAACTCGTCGCCAAATTCGGCGGCAAGCTGTTCTCAGCCCCTATTGGCCACAGCCCGCTCGACGTGGTCGCCTGGCACGGAAACGATGTGCCGTACCGCTATGACCTCGAGCGCTTCAACACGATGGGCTCGATCAGCTACGACCACCCGGACCCGTCGATCTTCACGGTGCTCACGTCGCCGTCCGACACGCCGGGCACGGCCAACTGCGACTTCGTGATCTTCCCGCCGCGCTGGTTGGTTATGGAAGACACCTTCCGCCCGCCCTGGTACCACCGCAATGTCATGAGCGAGTTCATGGGCTTGCTCTACGGTGAGTACGACGCCAAGGCGGCTTCAGGCTTTGGGCCCGGTGGTTCGAGCCTGCACAACTGCATGTCGGGCCACGGCCCGGACACGAAGAGCTACCGCACGGGCACCACCACGGCGCTCGCGCCGCAGAAGCTCGACCACACGATGGCGTTCATGTTCGAGTCGCGCACGATCCTCGTGCCGACGGAATTCGCGATGCGTGCGCCCGAGCTGCACCCGGACTACGCGGACTGCTGGCAGGACCTGCCGCGGGGCCTCGAAAGCTGACGTTTCGTCTGTGATTCTCCAGGGCGCGCGTGCTATATTTGCGCGCCTTCACGGCCACGGCTAGGTGGCAGAGTGGTTATGCAGCGGCCTGCAAAGCCGTGTACGCCGGTTCGATTCCGACCCTAGCCTCCATCCCTCAAGGTGTTTCGCACCCGGCGGTCGTCCGGGCAGACCGTGACACTGCAAGTAGATTCCAGCGGCGTTCCGAGTGCACCATAGGCGGGTGCACCGATCAGGAACTCCAGCATGGCGTCGACTACAGACTCACAACAGCTGACCGTCTTCGATGCGGCCGATATTGATGTCGTACCCGTAGATGCCGACATCGACACCGCAGTGCTCGAAACCGAGTCCACGCGCATCGTAGCCGCACTCATGGCGCTTGACCCGGCAGCCCAGGACGATCGTCAAACCGGCCTCGATACGGTTTCGGGCCTGGCCATGGATTTGCAGCAGCAGTCTGCGCGGCAGCTCGATCTGTTGAACGCGCCCGTGCACCGCATCATCGATGAGGGCGAGGCCGGTGGTAGGGTCGGCATGTCGCTGGCTGATCTCAAGGTGGCGGTGGAGCGTGTTGATCCGCGTCGGTTCGACTTCGAGCCTGGTTGGTTTTCGCGCATGCTGGGCTACCTGCCGTTTATCGGTACGCCACTCAAGCGTTACCTCACGCGCTACGAGAGCACGCGCACGGTGATTGACGCTATCGTGCGTTCACTGGACCTGGGCCGCGAACAGCTCAAGCGCGACAACGTTGTGCTCGCCGACGACCAGAAAGCCATGCGTGACGCGACGGGTCGCCTGGCGAAGGCCGTGCAACTGGGCCAGCTCATCGACAGCAAGCTCACCGGAGAGGCAGACGCACTCGAGTCCGGTTCCGAGCAGCACCGCTTCCTTTCCGAGGACGTGCTCTTCCCGCTGCGCCAGCGGGTCATCGATTTGCAGCAGCAACTGGCTGTGAACCAGCAAGGCATCCTGGCGACGGAGCTCATCAGCCGAAACAACAGAGAGCTCGTGCGCGGTGTCGATCGCGCGATCAATGTGACGGCGCGCGCGCTCAAGGTGGCCGCGACGGTGTCGATCGCACTCGCGGATCAGAAGGCTGTTATCAACAAGGTCAACAGCGTGAATGAAGTGACCTCTGACCTTATCGCGGGCACGGCTGAGCAGCTCAAGAACCAGGGTTCTGAAATTCAGAAGCAGGCGGCTTCGGCAATGCTCGACATTAATGCTCTGAAGTCTGCATTCGCCGATCTCGATGTGGCCATCGACGATGTGGCCTCATTCCGCTCCGAGGCATTACCCAAGATGGCCGCCTCGGTCGCGGAGCTCGAAGTCGTAACCACGAAGGCCGCGGCGTCTATCGAACGACTCGACGCTTCGCGTCGTCCTGAGGGGCGTATCCAGATCGACGTGTGAGCGTATTCCCGGACGACCTGCGCTTTATCCATGAGTGGCGGCCGTACCAGGGCCGCCTGCTCGAGGAATTGCACGATCACCTGCATGATCGCCACCTGCATATCGTCGCGGCGCCTGGCGCCGGCAAGACGGTGCTGGGTCTTGAGGTCATCCGGCAGTTGGGCGTGCCGGCGCTCGTGCTGGTGCCTTCGCTCACCATTCGCGGGCAGTGGCTCAAGCACTTTCGTGACGTATTCCAGTCGGAGGACCCGAACAAGGCGGTGCTTGCCAGCAGCGCGCTCGATGCGCCAGCGGCGCTGACCGTCTCGACCTACCAGGCGCTTTATTCGGCGGGCTTCGATGACGACGCCGAGTTGCCAGAGGCGCTTATGCAGATTGAAACGCTGGTGCTCGACGAAGCGCATCACCTTCGTAATGAGTGGTGGAAATCGCTGGTCAGCCTGCGCGAGCGGCTGCCTGAATTGCGCGTTGTCTCGCTGACCGCAACACCGCCCTACGACGTGCCGCCCCGCGAGTGGAATCGCTACTTTGAGATGTGCGGCCCGATTGACGCCATCATCTCGATTCCGGAACTTGTTAAGGCCGGCAACCTGTGCCCGCACGAGGACTACGTTTTCTTCAGTGTGCCGGAGCCCGCGGAATCAGCGGCGATCACGGCATTCCGGGAACAGGTGGATCGTCTGCAGTCCTGGTTGCTCAGCGAGCCCGACTTCGCGCGTGCCTTGCTGGGTCACCCCTGGTTCAGCAAGTTTGATTCGGACACCCATCGTGAATCGGTGTTTGAGCATCCCGAGTTGTTCTCAGCAATGATCGTCTGCCTCGAAGCGATGGGCCACGAATGTGGTGCGCAGAAGGACTACCTGGGCGTTGCAGGCGAGACGACGCCGAAGCCCGACGAGGGCTGGTTTGAGATCCTCCTGACCGAGCTCATTTCGGACCGCGCCGACCGTTTTGATCTTTCGGAGGGCTTTCGGCGCGAACTTCGGCAACGGCTGTCGGCCATGCATGTCGTTCACCGCAAAAAGGTCGTGCTGACGAATCCCGAGTCGCTGGATCGGTCATTGCGTCACAGTGAGAGCAAGCTCGACAGCGTCGTTGCGATCGTTGGCAAGGAGCACGCGGCACTCGGCGATGCGCTTCGCATGGTGGTGCTGACCGACTACGTTCAGGGCGGCCAGGTCCGGAGCGGAGGCACGAGCCGGCGCCTTGGCGCGGTGCCGATACTCGATCGTGTTCGGGAGCAACACGGCACCGCGCTTCGCGCTGGCCTACTGACGGGTAACCTGGTGATTGTTCCGCGGCAACTTCGCGAGCTTCTGAGTGCAGCCATGCAGCGGCACGGCGCCAGTGACGCGCCGCGGTTCATTCCTTTGCCGGCCGATGGCGAGTACCTGCAGATCAACGTTGATTCGGGGACGCGGCTGGTGGTCACAGCGGCGGTAACGGACCTGCTCAATGCCGGTGAGCTACACGTGCTTGTGGGTACCGTCGCTTTGCTCGGGCAGGGCTGGGACGCGCCTGCCACAAACACGCTGGTCATCGCGTCGGCAACGTCGTCCTATGTGCAGACGAATCAAGTCCGCGGGCGCGCGATCCGGATTGACCCGGCCAATCCCCGGAAGGTTTCAAACATCTGGCACCTCGTGTGCGTGGAGCCGGACACCGGTCACGGTGGTTCGGACTTCCACAAACTGCGCACACGCTTTTCGGCGTTCGAGGGCTTGAGCTACGACGATGACACGATTCGCAGTGGATTCGAGCGCCTGTTCGAGGCACCGGCGCGCTGGACCGAGGTCGAGGTGGCACGCCTTAACGCCCGTTCGACCGTGCACGCCGCAGCGCGCGACCGAATTCGCCACGGCTGGGAAAAAGCACTCGAGCCCACGAGCGACGCGCGCGTCAATGGCATCGTCGAGGAGGTCAGTGTTGGGCGACGTGAGATTGTTGACTCGCGCGTGTTGAAGCACCCAGCCCGCCGCAGCCTGCTGCCGTTGACGGTCCTGGGTGGCTACATCCCGGCAGCCATGCTCGTGCTGCCAGTGACGGCTGGTGCGCCGCCGATTGTCTGGGCCCTGCATGGGGCCGCGCTGGGTGGATTGATCCACATTGGGCGAATTCCGCGCTTGATGCGCGACTGGTGGCAAGTGATGCGCAACGGCATGGGCCCGGCGGCATTGCGGCGCGTCGCCGAAGCGATTCTCGAGAGTCTTTGCGAGGCCGAGGTCATCACAACGTCCAGGGCGTCGCTGTCGCTGTCAGTCACGCCTTGGCCCGGCGGTCGAACCGTCTGTTCTCTGCGCGGCGGCACACTGCGGGACGCAGACGTCTTCGTGCGGTGTATGGAGGAAGTGCTGGATCCCGTGGAGAATCCGCGCTACCTGCTGTTTCATCCGCACCGGTCGTGGCGTCGGGCGCGACGCGGCGATGGGGACTATCACGCGGTGCCCAGCGCACTGGGCCGCCGGCGCGAGGCCGAGATCCTTGCGCGCCATTGGCGTCGCCTCATTGGTCGCTGCGAGCTGGTCTACACACGACGCGCCGAAGGGCGTGTCCAGTTGTTGAAGGCACGCGCCCGCGCCTGGGTTAATCTCGGGCGGAAGATGGTCAGCCGGCAGAGCGTTTGGCGTTGAACAAGCAGCGACAGGACTTGATCGTGCCCGGGGCAGGGCAAACCATGCTGGCCTACGGCGTTCGACGGTTGTTTCGTGATCGATGGACGGCAGCCATCGCAATCATTGCTGTCCTGGTGATGGGGCTCGCGGTCGCGGGCGTGGTGGCGCGCATGGCGTTCGCAGTTGCCGCTGTGCTGCTGCCACTCGCGGTTGCCGCAGTTTTTGGATGGCGTCGGCACGGTTACGCGTCGGACTACGTGGCGGAGGCGGCTGCGGCATTGGCCCGGAATCGCCAGCGTCGGCTGGGCGGCATTCGCGCGGCGCTTTACGATCTCGCCAACGAGTCCGATCGCAAAAGCCCCGTGGGGGACCTGGGTGCCGAGGCACTGGATCGATTCACACTGTCGCAGACCCTGTTCGAGCGCTTCTCAGACTTGCTGGGTCGCAAGCTCGTACCCGGTGAACTCGCACACACGCGTTATCGCGAGACGGCAGAGCGCTATATGCTCGGTATGTCTGACCAACTGGGCCGCGCTGCCGACGCGCTGCAAGCCACGGATGACAGCGCCGACGCTACTGCGTTGTCAGGCGTGCGTGCGCATCTGTCCGAGCTGGCCGAGGCGCAGGCTGCGCTCGAGCGGGCGGCCCGCAAACTCGAGGCGCTGCCTGACATTGATGCGGGGGTGCGTGCGGATGTCAGCGAGCTCACGCGTCAGCTTGACCAGATCGGTGAGCAGATGGGGCGTTTGCAGGCCGACGAGACCTAGCAGGGTGGTTTGGTCTTTGGTGCTGGGCGTTTGTGTGTTCCCCGCTACGAGTCAGTAACAAGCAGGTGGACTTGCGACGATGCGCAGCATTTCAGCTGACATAGAACCCGAAGCGAAGCTGTCGAAGCACCTGTATGACCTGGCGCATGCCTACTGGTCATTCTCCGCGCTGTCGTTGACGCAATTCGGCCTGCTGATCGCCGCCGCCGTGCTCTTACTCGCGAGCGACTCCGGTGTTGTCGACAAGTCGACAGTCGGTTTCCTGTGGGCGACGATGCTCATCCTGGCGACGTTCGCTTGGATCGCCACGCCAATCGCGACGTTTCGGCTGGCGACAGCCGTCGAGTCGAGCCGACCTGCGGCCTGGACCTTGGGCGGCTTTGTTCCGGTGCTATCGCTCATCGCCTTATTCGTGTTGCCCGCGAGGGCGCAGGTGCAATTCGCGCAAGCGCAGGTGCACTATCGATTCTTCGGACAGAAGTTGCCCTTCCACGCCGATTGGTCCCGTCCGCACCTCGTGTCATTGGCCGTGGTGTTTGCGGTGCTGGCCATGCTGTTGGGATACGCGGTGACCACAGCGCTTGCGGCGCAGGGCGCACCCTCGCCACTCGTCGTGCAGATGGCCAGTCTTGCGTCGCGGACGGTATTGCCAGCGATCGTCGTGGCTGTGCTCTTATTCCTGTCGTACGGTCAGGCATTGACGGCGACCCAGTCGCTTCGACTCGCGGTTTACGCACACGCAAACGCCATCCTGGTTCTGGTCTATCGCCTCTGGCAACGTCAGGAGTTCATCAACACGTACGGCTCCGCCGAGGTGCTCGAGCAAGTCATTCAGCTCGAGCTGCGTTACCTCGTGAGCTCCATTCCCGTCACGGCGGTTATTGTGTGGCTGGTCCGCCGAGTTGGGGCAACACGTCGCGTGGCAGCGTGATAGACGGAGCCTGAATCGACGCACCCCACGGCTGGTGGCGATACGTGATTCAGGCTATCGTTGCCGCCGTCGCAAAGACCACGCAGCCCGGGTGGCGGAATTGGTAGACGCTGCGGACTTAAAATCCGCTGTCCGAAAGGACGTGTGGGTTCGAGTCCCACCCCGGGCACCAATGGATTCGAGGCGCCGGGTGCCTATGCGTCGGCTTTCCCTCGAAACGGCCGCGTGAACCACTGCCAGATGCGTTGCCTTGCTTGAACGACAGCAACACCGAGGCTAGCCGCCGCAATCCAGATCGCCGCTTCGGTGATGATAGCAACGGCTGTCACCCACACGAACCAGACCTCTCGACTGACATCCAACGTGAGAGCGACGCCAAGGCTCAGCCACGCGAGCACTACAACACTGCCAATGCCCAGCATCAGAACTTTCTTCATGGTGTTCTCCACAGGATTGATTGAGATTCGGTGGAGGAGTCGCACCAGGAAATCGTTTCTGTCGGCGAGACCCGAAAAAGCGTCCTGGGTCTCGCAAACTAGTGCGTAGAGACGCGGCTTACTTCACTGTGTAACCGCGCGCCTCGAGGCAGGCCATAGTCGCTTTCCTGAACAACGCACGCTGCTCGGCGATGGCTGCTTCCTGCGCTTCACGTTCCTTGTCCGCCGCAGCCTGAGCACGACGATTCTTGCGCCCCTGGCGCGCCGCGCCTACGGCGGCACCTTTCGCCGCAGCGTCGCTGTCGTCTCCAATGGCGGCGCCTATCGCTGCGCCGCGGACTGCACCGCCACGCTTCTTTTTGGGGTCTTCAACTTCGACCACGGCTTCCGTGGGGTCGAAGCCCGTCTCTTCGCGCGCCCAGATGAAGCATTGACCCTCATCTTCGAGCTGCTTCTCTTTGCTTTGGCCTTCGGCCGGGTAAATGATCAGTGGGTCTTCTGCCAGTGCGGGCATTGCGACCAGCAGAGCGGCAGCAACAACGGTGAGTGCTTTCATTTCGATCTCCTTCGGAGTCCTTGATGAGTCGATGTGGCCGCGCACGGTCCATATCCTGGAGTGTACGTGCACGGGGTCATAACGGAAAACTGGCGGGGCCGCATAAGGCCCCGCCGTGATGTCTCAGCTGTCGATCTTGTCGAGTGCTTTGACGAGGCTGTGTCCCCAGCCGTTGAACATACGCTTCACGTCGATGCGGTTGCTAAAGCGGTCGTTGCGACCCCAGTTGTTGCCCGCGTCGCGGTTGTCTTCGAGGACCTGAATCTCGCCGCTGGCGTCGCTGATGACGATGCGCAGCTTCGCGCTGCCTGCACCCTGGGAGACGTAGCGTTCGCCGGGCATGCGGCTCTTGTCGTCGTCCTTGGGCGCCAGCGGACGGAGCTTGAGCAGCTCGCCTTCGATGACGTAGTCGGCAACTTCCGCATCGGCAACGATGACGTACTCGTCTTCGCCGCCGATCACTTTCTCGACTTCCTGCTTGTAGAGCGACGCGAGCGCTGCCCATTCTTCATCGGAAAGCTCGAAATCGCGGCCCGACAGGCGGTTGTAGGACTGCGGCTCGGCGATTTCTGCGTTGGCGACGTCAAGTGCGTCGATGTAGACCTGGGCCGGTTCGTGGGCCGCGACGTTGCCGACGAGTGCGGCGAGAATGACGAAGGCGACGGCTTTGTGCTTGAACATGATCTGACTCCTGTTAGGTTGGTTGTCCGTGGCGATTCGCACCGTGCGTCTCGTCCACGGCAGCCACTCTAGGGCGCGCCCGGATTGACCGATAATCGCTGGCGGCCAACGGCTTATCATTTCGCGCCAACGTGGAAGAACAGAGCAAAAACAAGCACTTGACTACCACCACGCATGCGGGCATAGGCCGCATGATGGTGCGTGCGCTGGCTACGTATGGCGTGGATGGCGCGGCCCTGCTTGAAGAGGCGGGCGTCGTTGTGCCCGAAGGTGGCGCGGCCGACGAGCGCTTGCGTTCGTTGGCCATGCAGCAGGTCTGGCGGCGCGCTGTCGAGGTCACGGACGATGAGGCCTTTGGAATCACGTTTGCCGAGCAGCTGCACCCGGCCTCGCTGCTTGGGCTCGGCTTCACGTGTTCGGTGAGCAATACTTTGCGCGATGCTTTCGAGCGGCTTGTGCGGTACTACCGCGTGATCGCATCGGCCGGGGAGGTTGTGCTTGAGGATGACGACGACGGGCTGCGGCTTGCCTACCGGATTCCGGGGGCACGCGGCGCGGCAGCGCCGGCTTCACTCGATGCTGCGCTCGCGCTGTACGTTCAATTGGCGCGATTGACGCAGCCCGGTGAACTGGCGCCTGCGCGCGTCGAGCTGCAGCGCGAAGCGCCCAACGATGCGACGCGCCTCGACGCGTTCTTCCGTTGTCCCATTCGCTATGACCAGGAAGAAAACGCGCTGATCTTCGACCGCGAGTCGCTGGAGCGGCCGTTACCCATGGCGAACCCCGATCTTGCGCGCGCCAGCGACCAGGTGATCATCGACTACCTGCGGCGGCACGAAACTGACGACACCCTGGGCCAGGTGCGCGCGGCCATCATTGACTGGTTGCCCGCGGGCGCGCCGTCACAGGCAGCGATTGCCAAAGCGCTGAATACGAGTTCGCGAACGCTGCAGCGCAAACTGAGAGCGAGTGGCGTCACGTTCAGCGGTCTGCTTGAAGACGTGCGCTGCGAACTCGCACAACAATACCTGGGCGCGCCGGGTCGCAGCGTCAGCGAGGTGGCCTACCTGTTAGGCTTCAGCGAGCCCAGCAATTTCTCACGATCATTCAAGCGCTGGACGGGCCAAACCCCCCAAGCGTTTCAAACTGGCGGCTGAGCCGCCCAACTCTGGAGACTCCGATGATGCGGATGTTTGCGGTAGGTGCGACCGTCATGGCCCTGGCACTGACGAACGAGGCCAAGGCCACCGATTTTAGTGAATTGTTCGAGAAGACAGATCCGGCCGTGGCCGTCATCTACACGACCGAGCGGGTCCCTTCGGCGCAGACGCGATCTGGGGAAGTGGCTTCCGAAGGGCTGGGTTCGGGTGTGCTCATTGACGACGAGGGCCACGTCATGACCGCGGCACATGTCGTGCAGACCGCCGACTTCATTCTCGTGGAATTCGCCGACGGGCAGAAAATGACCGCGGCCGTTGTATCTTCCGATCCACTCAAGGACGTCGCGCTGCTCAAGCTCGACGGTATGCCGAACCGGATCAAGCCCGCGAAGCTCGGCGACTCCGATAAGGTGCGCATCGGCGACGAGGTCTACGTGATTGGTGCGCCCTATGGCCTGACCCACACGCTCACAATTGGTCACATCTCCGCACGTCACCGGTATGACGGGACAATGATGGATGGTGTGCAGGCCGAAGTGTTTCAGACCGATGCCTCGATCAATCAGGGCAATTCAGGCGGGCCCATGTTCAACACGCGTGGCGAGGTCGTTGGCATTGTGAGCTACATCCGCAGCCAGTCAGGTGGCTCGGAGGGTCTGGGCTTTGCCGTAACTTCGAACGCAAGCTACGAGGCACTGTTCGAGAGCCGAATGATCTGGTCCGGCATGAGCGGCGTGATGGTCTCGGGTGCGTTGGCCCAGGCGCTCAACGTGCCGCAGGACTATGGGTTTCTTGTGCAGCAGGTCGCCGCGCGTTCGCCCGCTGAACGGCTTGGTCTCAAGCCCAGTCGCCTGGCAGCCGTCGTGGAAGGTCAGCCCATGCACATCGGCGGCGATATCATTCTGTCGGTTAACGGCATCCCGATCTCACCAGCGATGCAGCAGTACCGTGGCAAGATTCGCGATATGCAGACAGGTCCGACAGTGCCGCTGCGCATCCTGCGCGGCGGTGAAGTTATCGAGCTGCAGGCACCCGTCGCGCGTTAGGGGCAGCGCTGCTTGACGAAATTGCGTCGGTCGCTGCCGTCGGCGCGTGAGATGTCGGCGAACAGTCGGTCGCCTTCACGCTGGTAGCGAATCCGCTGCGGGTAGTCGTGGGCATCATTGAAGAATACGACGAGGTCGTCGTCTTCGCGTTCAGACGGAAACGATCCACCGGGCTGGTTTGACGGGTAGGCCGTGAACACCAGAGCGCCGTCATCGCCACGACGAATGCTCATGAGCTCATGAAACACGGTTCGGTTTTCGACGACGACGCTTGAGAAACCGATGAGCGCTTCGCCATCATCGGACCAGGCCTCGATCTGTTGACCGTCGCTCGATACCCAGCAGCCCGCAAGCCAGGTGGGCAGGGGCTCTGCTTCGGCCGGCGCCTGCAGCGCGCAGCCTCCAAGCACGAAATTGCAGGCCACCAAGCCTGCCAGTCTGAAGGCGGTCGTCATCCTTGCCTCTCCCACGACGTGCCAGATGCTGAGCGTGCAATGTGATTCGCGTCGTCGCAAGCCGAGTTTGCCCGCTTCGGGACATCACACCGGTGTTACGTCAACACGACAGCGTTTAGGATGCGGGCATGCCTGAGCCAAAACACAACCCGAATCCCAGCAAGATTGTGGACCCGCCGCGTTGGCTGCGCTGGTTCATCAGCAAGCGCGTGCTGGGTCCCTTCACCAGTGGCAAGGCCATCGAGAAGCGGCGGCGACGCGCGGAGGCCGAGCGGCGCAAGCGTGGCGAGCCACATGTCGTTGAGTACTTTCACCAGCTTGATGATCCATATTCGCACTTGACCGCACAGGTGCTCGCGACGTTCGCCGAACGCTATGACATCGAGTTACGGTATTACCTGACTCGCGCGACCGGCGGTAAGAACCAGCCCGAGCTCGAGAAGCTCGCGGTGTGGGCGCGTCGTGACGCTGCGCTCATTGCACCACATCTCGGGCTCGCGTTTCCCGAGCAGGCCGGCACTGTTCCGGACACGAACCACGAACACCTAGCCGGCCGGGCTCTGGCCAACAAGAAGGACGCTGCGTTCATCGAACGCGTGGAAGTCATCTCGCGGGCGCTGTGGTCAGGCGACGAGGCGGCGCTCATTGAGCTTGCCGAGGACGGCGGCAGTGCTGCCGATCTCGATGCGGCGCTGGATCGTGGTTCCGCGCAGCTCGCAGAGCGGCAACACTACTCGGGCGCGACGTTCTACTACGGTGGTGAATGGTACTGGGGCGTCGATCGGCTCTTTCACCTCGAGGAGCGGCTGCGGGAATTAGGTGCGTGCAAGAGGCCGGACTTGCCGTTCGTGGCACCGCGTCCTGATGTGGACGTATCTGATCTCGATGCGAGCGCGTTGCGTTTGGACTTCTACCCATCGCTGAACTCGCCGTATACAGCGATCGTGTTTGACCGAACCATCGCGCTGAAAGATGCGTGCGCGATCGAGTTTCACCACAAGCCCGTGTTGCCCATGATCATGCGTGGCTTACCGGTGCCTTTGCCAAAGGCGCAGTACCTGCTCTTTGACACCAAACGTGAGGCAGATTTCGAGGGCGTGCCGTTCGGCAAGGTTGTGATGCCCGTGGGCACGCCTACGCGGCGTGCGTATTCGCTGTTGCCCTGGGCCAAGTCAAAGGGTCGTGATGAAGCGCTTATGAGTGCGTTACTGAGCCATGCGTTCGCCATGGGCGTCGGTTTGCACAAGACGTCGGGCATGCGTCGTGCTGTCGAGGCAGCGGGGCTCGATTGGGCAGAGGCTCGCCAGGTCATAGACAGCGATGAATGGAAGCCCGTCGTCGAGCAAAGCCAAAAGGAAATGGTCGATGGATTGGGTTTGTGGGGCGTGCCGTGCTTTCGGGTGTCCGGGCCCGGTGGCGAATCTGATCTCGCGATCTGGGGGCAGGACCGACTTTGGCTCGTCGCGGCTGAGATCAAGCGCCGCGTGGGAGGCGAGAATTAGGCCAGTGTGGTCGATGTGAATGGCGGAGAGGGTGGGATTGGCAACGCCGGTCTCGGTTCGCTGCGCGACCCTCGGCTCGAACCCGAATCGTCTGTCGCCGTGGGTTCGAATCCCCGCGCGACACGCGTACGCGCTGTCGGTGAGCTCTGAGTGGGGAAGGATGGTGGGAATGGCGGAGAGGGTGGGATTCGAACCCACGGTACGCTTGCGCGCACACTTGATTTCGAGTCAAGCCCGTTCGACCACTCCGGCACCTCTCCGCGGCGCGAGTCACACATGACCGTGTGGTCGGGACGGCGGATACTGAAGAAACTGGCGCTGAAAAGCAACGCCTGGCAGGGGGTTAGCGCTTGCGGCGGGGGCGCCTTTTCTTGGGCGTGATAGTCGACTCGGCCTCGCGCTTGGCCACCTCGGGTGCCAGGATCCGTTGCACGCGAGTTTCGGACAGCGGATCGGCCTCGTCGCGGCGCCGCGCTTTCGCGTTACGGTACTTGAGGCGGTAGTCGCCGATGACCACGATGTCACTGTGCATGAGCGCCTGCTGGCGCACTTGCCGCGAGTTGACGGACATGCCGTTGGTCGAGTTGACGTCGATCAGGTTCGCGGCGTCCGGCTTGCAGATGATGATCGCGTGGTGCCGGCTAACCCAGCGCGAGGGCAGCACAATGTCGTTGTGCGGCGCACGGCCGATGAGCACCTTGCGGCGACGGATCACGTAGCGTTCCAGCAACTGGCCGTTGCAGTTAACGAGAATCTCGCCGTAGGGCGCCTGGTCGTCGCCCAGTGTTTCCGTGCCACCGTCGTCGAAGGGAATCGCGGACTGCGCGTCGCCCGGAATCCTGCGGATTTCGGTGGCATCTGACGGTTCTTCGAAGGCATCGCCCGTTGGGCTCAGCATGTCAGCCGGCAGCGGTGCGTGCGCGCCCACGGAATCAGCGACCAGCCGTGTGATACGGCCGGGCAGGCCGCGGCCTGCGTGCCAGAGCACTTCGACTGACTGGTCGTCGGTTTCTTGCTGGTTCGCTTCCAGCAGCATCCGGATGAGCTGGCGAGACTCGGCTTCTGCCATTATCTCAACCCGCGCCTCGCAGGCGACGCGCTTGCGGACGGGCTGCATGACCTCTGCGGCGATGATGTGACTCAGCCCATCGCCACCGGCCAGGACCATGCGGTATGTGCTCTGGCGCTGCTGCTTCATGTTGGCCAGCTCGACGATGAGCCTCAGGATCGGCGGCTTCGCCTCGTCGACGTTATCGAAGGCCAGGATGGGCGGGGTGCCGTGGTCGGTCTGGTGTTGGGCGATGACGTGAGTCATGGCCAGAGATTCGGTTTCGTTGGCGTCAGGCAGCGGATAGCCGAAGCGCTCGAGAATGCTCAGAAGCACACCGGCAACAGTCGCACCACGGACGTCGATATGCACTGCGACGACATCGCCGTCGTGTTTCTTGGCGATGCGCTGGAGGTGTTCGGAAACGAGCGCTGAGAGTCCGCAGCCCGGGGCACCGGTAAGAATCGACAGGCCATGCGGCTGTGCATAGGCAGCCGCAAGGGACTCCAATGCCTGCTCTCTGTTGGCATCAGTCACGAAAGGCACTGGCGCGAAGCCAGCGAGTGGTTCAGTCGTCGCGGACAAGTAAGGCCCCTCATACTTGCTTTTGTGTCGCGGCACACTCCAAGCGACCGCGCCTAACTGCTTGTCATTGTTAGGGCGATTCGCTGGCCGGCCAGTCTAACTGCGGCACGTCGATGGTGTAAAATGCGTATTAGCTGTTGTGCCATTACGCGCACATATGTCTCACTGTGACGGGCTTCCCGCAGTCAGTTTCCCGCGTTTGGTAAAGTTGTTTCTCCAAAAATCGCGTAAGCGGTTGTTTCGTAATGCCCATTAGTTTTTCCCGGACCCGACTTGGAAACCCCGTTGTTTTCCGCGCATGACCTCGCCGTGTTTCGTGGCGAGCGGTGCCTGATCCAGAGCTTGTCGCTCGAGGTCGCGGCCGGCGACATCGTGCACCTCGTGGGCCCCAACGGTTGCGGCAAGACGTCGCTCATGCGGGTCTTCGCAGGCCTGGCCACGCCTGAGCGCGGTGACGTCCAGTGGCGCGGCGCGCCGATTCACCGGTGCTTGACCGAGTTCCACCAGAACCTGGCCTGGCTCGGGCATGCGGCCGGCCTCAAAGGCGACCTGACGTTGGAAGAAAACATCCGCTTCGACAACGCGCTGCGCCGACGTGCAGCGCCGCAGCGGGTGTCCGAGGTGCTGCAACGCCTGGGGCTCGCGAACCGACGCGACGTGGCGGCACGTGGTTTGTCGGCAGGGCAGCGGCGTCGCCTGGCGCTCGCACGCGTGCTGCTCTCAGATGCTGCCCTTTGGCTGCTCGACGAGCCGTTCACAAATCTCGACGATAGTGGCCAAAACCTCGTCAGCGAGCTGTTCCGCGATCATGCGGCGGCCGGCGGTGCCATCGTTTTTGCAGCACATAGCGCTGTCGATATTGAGGGCCGGACCGTTCGTCGGCTTGCCTGGCAGGGTCATGGCTGACGGGGCCCCGGACAAGACGCCGGGCACGGTCCGCCTGCGCGAGGCCTCGTTACGGCCCGTCGGGAGCTTTGGCGCCGTTGTGGCGCGGGAACTGCAACTCGCAGTTCGACGCCCCGCGGACGTGCTCAATCCGCTCTTTTTTTTCTCCGTGGTGGCCACCATGTTTCCGCTTGCCGTGAGCCCATTACCCCAGGTGCTTGAGGTGATCGGGCCAGGGATCGTGTGGGTCGCCGCCTTGCTTGCTGCTTTGCTACCGCTCAACGGCCTGTTTGGCCAGGATTTCGACGACGGTACGCTCGAGCACTATGTCATGTCGGGCCAGAGTCTTGTGGCCATATGTTTCGCGAAAACTGTGGCCTTGTGGTTAGTCGCTGCGTTGCCGCTTGTGCTAGCGTCCTCAGTGGTTGCGGAAACCTATCGGTTGCCGCTGGAGGCCCTGCCGGTACTGGTGCTCGCACTGGCTGTCGGCAGCTTTGCACTGTGTGCGCTGGGTGCTGTAGCGGCCGCGCTCACGGTGGGTGTGCAACGAGCCAGCGCGCTGATCGCGCTGCTCGTGTTGCCACTCATGGTGCCCGTGCTGATTTTCGGCACACGAGCGGTGTCACTGGCAGGCGCTGGCGACCCCGTGGCAGGCCCCGTGTACCTGCTGTTGGCCATTGGACTGGCCGCAGCGTTGCTGGCGCCCATTGCAGCTGCGGTGGCATTGAGAATCAGCCTCGATTGAGGCATCCGGAAAGAGACGGATAACGAACGACGCGCAAGCCTATGTGGAAGTGGTTTCATAAACTCGCATCGCCACCGCATTTCTACCGCCTCGCGGGGCTGTGGGCGCCGTGGTTGATGGGCGCAGCACTTATCCTGATAGCGTACAGCCTCTACGCGGGGCTCGTACTCGCCCCGCCCGACTATCAGCAGGGCGACGCGTTTCGGATTATCTACGTGCACGTGCCCTCGGCGTACCTGTCTCTGATGGCCTACACGATGATGGCCGTGGCCTCGGCCATCGGCCTGGTGTGGCGTATGAAGCTCGCGCATGCCGTGGCCGCGTCAGCAGCGCCCATCGGTGCCTCATTTACCTTCCTCGCGCTCTTCACGGGCTCGGTTTGGGGGCACCCTATGTGGGGAACCTGGTGGGAGTGGAGCGATCCGAGAATGATGACGGAGCTGATCCTGCTGTTTCTCTATCTCGGGTATATGGCACTGCGCGCCGCGTTCGAAGATCGCAAGCGCGCCGATCGTGCGGGGGCCGTGCTGGCCATCGTTGGTGTGGTCAATGTCGTGCTCGTGCATTACTCGGTGGAATGGTGGAGCTCGCTGCACCAGGGTCAGACAGTGATGAATGAAGACGCCACCATGCCCGCCAGCATGTTGACGCCACTCTTGACGATGATTCTTGCGTTCACGCTATTTTTCGGCGCCGTGATGTTCATGCGTTTGCGGGGCGAAATCTTGCTGCGAGAAACGAACGCGCGCTGGGTCCGCCGGATGGTGACCGGGGAGGCCGCGCATGGCTGAGTTTTTCGCCATGGGGGGCTATGCCGGCTACGTCTGGAGCGCCTTCGGTGTGACCCTGATCGTGCTCGCCGGCAACGGGTGGTTCGCGCGTCGGCGCCACGCCCAGATCATCGCGTCACTGCGCCGCAATGCACAGGTCGAATCGACCGAGGCGCAGCCGGGCTTCAAGGAGGTCATGACGTGACGCCCAAGCAACAACGCATGCTGTCCGTTGGCATGCTACTCGTGGGTCTCATCGTCGTGTCTGCGCTGAGCATTGGTGCGCTGCGCGAGAATACGGGCTTCTACCTGGAGCTTGATGAAGTGGCTGCAGGCGAGTTCCCGACAGACCGGCGATTTCGTGTCGGCGGTCTGGTCGCGGAGGGCAGCCTCAACCGCGAGCCTGGCAGCCTCGAGCTTCAGTTCACGCTGACCGATACGGCGAATACGCTGCTCGTGTCCTACACGGGTGTGTTGCCGGACCTGTTTCGTGATGGGCAAGGCATCATTGCCCATGGCCGCATGGGCCCGGACGGCATCTTTGTCGCCGACGAAGTGCTCGCCAAGCACGACGAGAACTACATGCCGCCCGAGGTGGCCGACTCGCTCGAGAAACAGGGCTACCAGGCGGCGGAGTAACTCATGATCGCCGAACTCGGGCAGATCGCCCTGATCATCGCACTCATCCTTGCTGTGCTGCAGGGCGTGTTGCCGCTCATTGGCGCGCAGCGCAACGACGCCGCCCTCATGGCCTTCGCGCGGCCCGCCGCGGTAGCGCAATTTGGCTTCATCGCCATCGCTTTCGGCATCCTCGTCAATGCGTTCGTACTCAACGATTTCTCGTTGACCTATGTCGCCAACAACTCCAACAGTGAGCTGCCGACGATGTACCGCGTCGCCGCCGTGTGGGGAGCCCACGAGGGCTCCATGCTGTTGTGGGTGCTTATCCTGGCGACCTGGACGCTGGCCGTCGCCTGGCGCTCGCGCTCGCTGCCCGAGGACATGGTCGCGCGCGTGCTGGGCGTACTCGGGCTCATCAGTGTTGGCACGCTGGCCTTCATCCTCTTCACGTCGAACCCGTTCTGGCGCTTGCAACCCGCGGCGCTCGACGGCGCCGATCTGAACCCGCTGTTGCAGGACCCAGCGCTCGTGATCCACCCGCCCATGCTTTACGTGGGCTACGTCGGTTTGTCGGTCGCGTTCGCGTTTGCCATTGCGGCCATGTTGTCAGGCCGGCTCGACCGGCAGTGGGCGCGCTGGACGCGGCCCTGGACCACGGCGGCCTGGGTGTTTCTGACGCTTGGCATCGCGCTCGGCAGCTGGTGGGCGTACTACGAGCTCGGCTGGGGCGGCTGGTGGTTCTGGGACCCGGTCGAGAATGCCTCGTTTATGCCCTGGCTCGCGGCCACGGCACTGTTCCATTCGCTGGCCGTGACCGAAACGCGCGGGCTGTTCAAGAGCTGGACGCTGCTGCTCGCCATCATGGCGTTCTCTCTGAGCCTGCTGGGTACCTTCCTCGTGCGCTCGGGCATTCTTGTCTCCGTGCACGCGTTTGCGAGTGACCCTGCACGCGGCTACTTCATTCTGGCGTTCCTGTTCGTGGTGATCGGTGTCGCGCTGGCGTTGTACGCCTGGCGCGCACCCGGGCTCGACACGGCGGGTGGTTTTCAGGCCAGCTCGCGCGAGACCTTCCTGCTCGTGAACAACGTGTTGCTCGTGGTCGCCGCGGCGCTCATTCTGATCGGCACGCTGTACCCACTATTCGTCGATTATTTCGCCAACGCCAAGGTGTCCGTTGGTGCACCCGTCTTCGAACTCGCATTCGTGATTCCCATGTTGCCGCTTGTCGTGCTCATGGGTGTGGGCATGCACGCGACCTGGCGCACGGGCAACCTGCGCGAGACGCTGGTGCGCTTCAAGTGGCACATTGGTGCTGCGCTCGCGATCGGCATCGCGTTGCCCGTGCTGGGATTCGGTGCACCCGGGCCGCTTACGGTCGTCGGCACGACGGCAGCCGTCTGGCTCATTCTCGCGTCGCTGGCCGAACCCGTGCAGGCCCTCACGGGCAAGAAGCGCGTGTCGGCCGCCCGCATGGGCATGCACGTCGCGCACCTCGGTGTGGGCGTGTTCACGCTGGGTGTCGCCATCGTCACCTCGTATGGCATTGAGGCCGATCGCTCGATCCGTCCCGGCGAAACGGTGGCCGTTGCCGGTCATGAATTCACGTTAAACCGTTTCGATGCCGTTACGGGCCCGAACTACGATGCCATCCGTGGCACGGTCGCTGTGACACGCGAAGGCGATGCGGTGGCAACGCTTGCGCCAGAGAAGCGACGTTACCGCCAGCAGCAGAGCCCCATGACCGAGGCTGGCATTGACGCCTCTCTCGGCCGTGATCTCTTTGTGGCACTCGGTGATCCGCTCGGTGATAACGCCTGGTCGGTACGTATTCAGTACAAGCCCATGATCCGGTTGATCTGGCTCGGTTGCATCATCATGGCGCTGGGCGGTCTGGTCGCCATGTCAGACCGTCGCTATCGCGTACGCGAATCGGCGACGGCCAAAGCGGGCGCTCGCGACGCGGCAGCTGCTGCGACGGCGCCGGCGCAGGAAGCAGGCTGACATGCGATTCGCGTTACCGCTGGCCGTGTTCATCGCGCTGGGCGCGCTGTTCGCGTTTAGTCTCACGCGCGACCCGACGCTGATCCCGTCGCCATTGCTCGATCAACCGCTACCAAGCTTCTCGCTGCCGGATCTTGCTGACCCTGAAGTAAACGTGACGGAGGCCGCACTCGCCGGAAATCCCGCGTTGCTCAACATTTGGGGCAGCTGGTGCGCGCAGTGTGGTACAGAACACGCATTTCTCATGGAGCTGGCCCGCAACGGTGTGCCGATCGTCGGTCTGAACTGGAATGACGAACAAGACTCGGCCCGTGCCTGGCTTGAGCGCCTGGGTGACCCTTACGTCGTGACCGCTGTCGACGTGGAAGGCCGCGTGGCGATCGACCTGGGCGTGTACGGCGCACCCGAGACGTTTCTGGTCGATGGTGGCGGCACGATCATCTACAAGTACATCGGGCCGCTGACGCCCCAGGTATGGCGTGATGAGTTCATGCCGCGACTGGCCCAGCTCGACTCGGGAGGCGCCGGTGATTAGTGCGTTGCTTCGCACAGGGCTCGTCGCGTTGTGTGTCCTGTTGTCGACATCGGCAGTCGCCATCGACACAGCGCGTGCTTTTGAGGACGACGCCATGCAGGCGCGCTACCAGCGACTCATCGCCGAGGTTCGCTGCCTGACCTGCCAGAACCAGTCCATCAAAGATTCCAACGCGCCGTTGGCGCGCGACCTGCGTGCTGTCGTGCGTGAGCAGATGGAAGCCGGCGCCACTGACGCCGAGATTTATGCGTTCCTGCAGGCTCGCTACGGCGACTTTGCGTTGTACAAGCCCCCGTTCTCGGCGAGGACCGCGCTGCTCTGGTTGTCACCCGTGGTGCTCTTGGCCCTGGGTGGCTTTGCCATCGTCCGAGTCGTGCGTCGCCGCGCGAGTATGGACATCGGAGTGGATGGGGCCTAAATGGGCGCGAGCTTCTACGTCCTTGCCGCGGTCATGCTGCTCGCGGGGTTTCTGCTGGCTGGCTGGCCGTTGTTGCGTGAACGCCGTTTGGGCATCGCAGCGTTGGTGGCCTTGGCCCTTGTCGGCGGTGGTGCCGCGTTGTACCCGATTGCGAGTAACTACCAGCCCCTGAGTGCGAACTATCTGGCGTTGCTCGACGCACAGGATGAAGCCGGCGTGCGCCGTGCTGCGGCGGCGTTGTCACAGGAGCTGATGTCCCGTCCCGACGACTTCCAGGGCTGGCGCCTGCTGGGACGTGCAAGGCTCGAGATTAACGAGTATGCAGAGGCCGAGTCCGCACTGCGACAGGCATTGCGTGTGGCGCCCGGGCCCGATCCCGAGCTGCTGCTGTTGCTCGGGCAGGCGATCAGTTTTGGCGGTACCAACCGCATTTCACCCGAGGCGGCGAGCTTGTTTATCCAGGCCTACCAGATGGCGCCCAATGTCCCGGGTGCCATGTGGTATGCCGGGCTCGCCCATGCCTCGAGGGGCGAAAATCTCGCCGCTGCTGCGGCCTGGGAGGCGCTGCTTGCGCAATCACCGCCGCCCGAAGTGGCGTCGATCCTGCGCGAACAGATCGCGGTGCTGCGGGCGACGGCGCAGCCCGCCTCGGCCGATGCTTCGGCCCTCACTCTGGCCGTGCGTCTCGGCGATACGCCGCAAGCCGCCTGGCCCGCGGCGGCGCGCCTGTTCGTGTCGGTGCGTGATGCGGACCGTCCAGGACCACCACTCGCTGCCGCGCAGTACGCCCCCGATGTCTTGCCCGTGACGGTCGCGCTTGGCGACGCGGATGCCATGATCGCAGGTCGCAACATCAGCTCCGCGACGCGCTACGAGATCGTCGCGCGCGTGTCGATGAACGGTGATCCCATCGGTGGCTCGGGTGACTGGGTGGGGCGCCTGAGTATCGATCGCGCCGAGGTCGACGGCCCCATCGAGCTTGTCATTGATACAGTGGCGCCATGACCACGTCGTTCGATATCGACGCCAACAACTGCTTCGCCTGCAGTTCAACCAATCCCATCGGGCTCAATATCCGTTTCAGCATGGAAGGCGCGCTGTGTGTCGCGAAGTTCACGCCCGGGCCCAATCACGTGGGCTACAACGATGTCGTGCATGGCGGCATCCTGTTTACGGCGCTCGATGACGTCATGGCGAACTGGCTGTTCCTGCAGGGCCGGCGCGCCTACACGGGCAAAGCCAGCATTCGCTACCGGCGCGAGGGTCGTGTGGGCGAGACCCTCAGGCTCGAGGGGGCCTGCGTGCGTGAGCGTCGGCGGCTTGTAGAGCTCACGGGGCGCGCGCTGGTTGCGGAGACAGGCGAAGTCGTTTGCGAGGCCGAAGGCACATTCATGTTGACCGGCTAATGCGCCGGTGCGATGTTGGCGTTCGTCATTCGTGGTGCTTGGCATTACTCCAGTTTTTACTTTAAATAAATGGCGTAAACCTTAGATATGATTAGTATAAATCGATCTGTTTTGGTGCTCGGATTGGCCCTGCTTGTCGGTTGCGGAGGCGACGATGACGCCGACACATCGAGCGAGGCTTTTGCCAGCACTTACGTTCCAGCGGCCGCTGATCCGGTGCTCATCGAAAACGCGACCGTTTTCACAGGCACGGGTGAGCGGCTGGACGATGCCGATGTGCTTCTCGTCGACGGTCGCATTGAGCAGGTGGGGCAAGACTTACGCGCCCCCCGCGACGCGACGGTCATCGACGCCACAGGGCGCTTTGTCACGCCGGGCATCATCGACGTGCACTCGCACCTGGGCGTGTACGCTTCGCCCGGGGTGCAGGCGCACTCCGATGGCAACGAGGCCACGGGACCGAACACCGCGGAAGTCTGGGCTGAGCACAGCGTCTGGCCGCAGGACCCCGGTTTCTCTGCGGCGCTGGCGGGTGGCGTCACGACAATGATGATTTTGCCTGGGTCGGCCAACCTATTCGGTGGCCGTGCAGTCACCGTCAAGAACGTGTTCGGACGCACCGTCATGGACATGAAATTTCCGGGCGCGCCCTACGGCCTCAAGATTGCCTGCGGTGAAAACCCCAAGCGGGTCTACGGCAGCCGCGGCCAGGCGCCATCAACCCGGATGGGCAACATCGCCGGATTCCGCAAGGCCTGGATTGAAGCCAGCGCGTACCGCGACAAGCTCGACGCAGCGGCGCGGGGCGAGGGCGAGGCACCAACGCGCGACCTTCGGCTCGAGACGCTCGCGGGTGCGCTCAATGGCGACATCCTCGTGCACAATCACTGCTACCGTGCCGATGAGATGGCCGTCATGCTCGACCTGGGTCGCGAGTTCGGCTTCAAGATCACGGCCTTCCACCATGCAGTCGAGTCCTACAAGATTGCCGACCTGCTGGCCAAAGCCGACGCCTGCTCGGCGATGTGGGCCGACTGGTGGGGCTTCAAGATGGAGGCCTACGACGGCATCCGTGAAAACGTCGCCTTCGTTGACGCCGCGGGCGCCTGCGCTATCGTGCATTCCGACTCCGAAATCGGCATCCAGCGGCTTAACCAGGAAACCGCCAAAGCCGTGGCTGCTGGCCGGCGCGCGGGCCTTGAGATCAGCGACGGGCACGCGATGCGCTGGCTGACGATCAACGCGGCCAAGGCACTCGGCATCGAAGACGAGACGGGTTCACTCGAGCCCGGCAAGATGGCCGACGTGGTGCTCTGGGACCGCAATCCGCTCAGCGTGTACGCGCGCGCCGAGCAGGTCTGGATTGACGGCGTGCTCATGTATGACCGTAACGACCCGGGCAAGCAACCGGTCACCGACTTTGCGCTGGGGACTGTGAGCGCGGCGGGAGGTGTGCGGTGAGCCGCCGGATCGCCATGGCGCTGGCGGCTGCCGCAACGCTTCTGATTGCACCGGTCCAGGCCGACGTCATTGCCATTTCGGGTGGCACCGTGCACACGCTGTCCGACACCGGCACGATCGAAGACGCCGTGATTCTTATCGAGGACGGCCAGATCACGCGCGTCGGACGGGGGCTTCGTATTCCGGACGCCGCGACTGTCATTGATGCGACCGGCAAGGTGGTGACACCCGGTCTGTTCGCCGCACACACGCAGTTGGGTCTCGTGGAGGTCAATGCCGTCAGCGATACCGTCGACGGTCAGCAGCGCGGCACCGAGTTCGGCGCGGCCTTCGAAGTGGCCGACGCTTACAACCCGGCTTCAACGCTGGTCGCCGTGTCTCGTGTTGAGGGCGTTACGCGCGCGGCCATCGTGCCGTCGCCGGGCTTCGCCTGGAACGGCACGCCCGGTGGTGTGGTGTCGGGTCAGGCGGCCGTCGTGCACCTGGGCGAGGGCGATGACTTTCTGGTTTTAAGAAAGGCCGCCGTCGTTGCCCACCTGGGCGCCAACGGGGGCGCGCTGGCGGGTGGCTCCCGCGCGGGTGCGCTATTGGCGCTGACCACCGCGTTCGAGGACGCCATCGACTACGCCCGGTTCCGGGATGCCTACGACGCGGGTGCACGGCGTGCGTACAGCGTGAGCCGAGCCGATCTCGAGGCGCTGCAGTCGGTCCTGACGGGGGACACGCCCGTGTATCTGAGCGTGGATCGGGCCAGCGATATTCGCGTGGCCATCGACATGGCCGACCGCTTCGGGCTGAAACTCGTCATCGTGGGTGGCGCCGAGGCCTGGAAAGTTGCTGACCGCCTGGCCGCGAGCAATACGGCTGTGATCGTCTCACCGCTCAACAACCTGCCGGGCAGTTTCGACAGCCTTTCGTCGACGCTCGAGAATGCGCGCGCGCTGCAGGAGGCCGGTGTGCGTCTCGCGTTTGGCGATGGTGACACGCACAACGCGCGCAATCTGACCCAACTGGCCGGCAACGCCGTCGCCCACGGCTTGCCGTGGATCGACGGCCTGCGCGCGATTACGGCTACACCGGCCGACGTTTTGGGACTGGGCGACAAATTCGGGCGCCTGGCGCCCGGCATGGTGGCGGACGTGGTCGTTTGGGACGGCGACCCGCTGGAGTTGACGAGCTACCCGGTCGAGGTACTGATCGATGGCGCCGTCGTCGAAGGCGACAGCAGGCAAACGTTGCTCCGCGATCGTTACCGCGATCTCACGGACGCGCGACCGCCCGCTTACCGCAACCGCTAGCACCTTCAATTACGGCATACGCCTCGCTGCGACACTGTTCCTGTCGCTGGCGGGCATCACCGCGCGCGCGGATGGGCTGGTGATCGAAGGCGTCGAGGGTGCACTGGCCGATAACGTTCGGGCCTACGTCGCTCTGGACAGCCAGCCTTGCGATGCACCGGAGTGGCAAATGCGGCGTCGATTCTCCGACGCGAATGCGCTCGCGCGAGACGCGCTGGCGGCCTTTGGCCACTACGCACCCGAGATCGATTCCAGCATCCGCTTCGGTGATGCGTGCTGGGACGCCACGCTGAGCATTACACCCGGGCCGCAAGTTCGTTACGAGCGGTTCGAGGTGAGGGTCGCGGGCGCTGCCGCGGATGATGCCCAGGTGAATGCGGTGGTGAAGGCGCGGCCCGAGGCGGGTGACACGCTGCACCACGGTCGCTATGAGGCTTACAAGAACCGGCTAGGCCAGGTGCTCGCGGCGCGTGGCTACGCCGAGTGGCGATTTGATGCTGCGGGGGTTGATGTTGATGTCGCGCGCGGACGGGCGGTGGGCGAGATTGCGATCGCGAGCGGCCCGCGGTATCGCTATGGCGAGATTCGCATTGAACAGGAGGCGTTCGAGCCGGGGCTTATCGAACGCTTTATCGACATTGAGCCCGGGCAACCGTTTTCACGGTCCGAACTCATTCGGCTTCAGGGTGACCTCACCTCGAGCGCCTTGTTTGACCAGGTGACCGTTGCGCCCGATTACGACGCCATGGCCGCGCAGGAGATTCCCGTCACGATTCGCCTCGTGCCTGGCGAGCGCATTGGCTACTTCGTCGGGGTTGGTGTATCGACGGACCGCGGCCCGCGGTTGTCGGGCGGCTACCGCAACCGTCGCGTCAATTCACGCGGGCACCAGTTCACGGCTGAGGCCGAGGCGTCGCCCGTACTGTCGCGGCTCGAGGCGCGTTACCGGCAGCCGCTCAAAGATCCCCGGGTCGAGTGGCAGAGTTATCAGTTGCGCCTTGCCGACGAAGAAACGGATACCTCCGAAAGCACGACGGCCGAGCTTGGCGTCGAGCGTATTCGCAGCCTGGCCAATCGTTGGGTGTTGACTTACGGGCTGCAGCTCAGTCGCTCGGACTTCATTGTCGGCACCGTCGAAGACACGACAACACTTGTGATGCCTGTGGCAGGTCTGACGCGTCGCGTTGCCGACAGCGATACGAACCCGCGCTGGGGCACGAGCCTTGAAATGCGTTTGCGCGGCGCGGGCACGGCGGTCGGTTCGTCAACGGACTTTCTTCAGGTGTATGCGCGCTACCGGCAACTGATTCCGATTGGCGAGCGCGGCAGGCTCGCCTTCCGCGGTGAACTGGGCACGACCTGGCGCAACGACTTCGAAGAGCTGCCGCCGCAAGTGCGGTTCTTTGCGGGTGGCGATACCAGCGTGCGCGGCTACGCGTATGAATCGCTGGGCCCAGTTGACGTTGAGGGTAATGTCATCGGTGGCGCGAGCCTGGTGACTGCCAGCCTTGAGTACGAGTACGCGTTGCGCGGGCGCTGGGGCGTCGCTGTGTTTGCCGACACGGGCAATGCGTTCAACGACCGCGACGTCGATGAACGTACGGGTGTCGGTTTTGGCGTCGTTTGGCGGTCACCCGTAGGCCCCTTGCGTGCCTATCTCGCGCACCCGCTCGATGACGATCAGACGGTGCGACTGCACGTGACTTTTGGTGCCGACCTGTGAGCGTGCGGCGTTTTCGCTGGCTGCGCCGATCCGCGCTTGCTGTCCTTGTCTTGTTAGTGACACTGGTTGCGATGGCGTCCTGGCTCGCAGGGACAACCTCCGGTGCACGCTTTGTTGTGAATCGCGCGGTCGGCTACGTACCTGGCGCGTTGTCGATTGCCGAAGTCGACGGCACGCTGATCGGAGGCCTGACGCTACGGGGCGTGGCTTACGCTGACGGCGCGCTGCAGGCGCGTGTCGATGCGCTCACCGTCCGCGTAGCGCCTTCTGTGGTGATCAACTGGCGCCGTGTGACCGTTCGCGAACTGACCCTTTCGGGCATGGTTCTGACGCTTCCCGAATCGGGCAATGCCGAGCCCGCGCCCGAGGCGGGATCACTGCGTGTTCCCGCTATAGCGCTGGATCCGTTGCCCGTCGCACTGGACGTGGTGCGATTGTCGATCAATGACCTTCGGGTCGTGCGCGGCGCGGCACCCGAAATCGAGGTCACGCGCGTGAGCTTCTCCGGGGAATTCGACGGGCAGGATCTCGAATTACGCGAGCTCGCGGTCGATGCCCCGATGGGCCGCGCCGCGCTAGCAGGCCGCGTGCAACTGTCCCCGGATCTGCGCGCGCGCCTCACGCTTGACTGGCTGCTGAGCGGCAATGCTGAAACGCAGGGCGCGCTCGTCGTGTCAGGAGACCGTGAGCGCTACGAGGTTCGCCACGAACTCGCGGCACCGTTTGTGGTGACGACAGCAGGAACCGTGGCCATGCCCATCGATGCGTCGCCGCGCGTTGATCTTGAGAGCACCGCGACGCGCATTGCCTACGCTACCGCATCGCAGGAGGTTGTCGCGACGGATCTTGTCGTGGGTGTTGCCGGTCGGACCGAAGACTGGCGCATGACGGCTACGGCTGATCTTGATGGCGATGGCTTGTCGGGCCTTGCGGCGAGCCTCGAAGCCAGCGGTGATCTGCGTACGGTCGTGCTGGACGCCCTGGAACTCAACGAGGTTGGAGAAACGCGGCTCCGTGCGACGGGGTCGGCACGTTTCGTTAATGCGCCCGACTGGGACGCGACGCTCGAGCTGCGACAGCTGCCCACGGCGCGTGTGTTGCCTGACATTGATGCCGTGTTGACAGGTGCGCTTTCGGTGCAGGGCGCTTTGGGCGACGCGCCCACGGTTCGCGTGACGACCGACGGTATCGAGGGTCTGTGGCGCGACTACGCCGTTACGCTTGTGGGCGCAGCGCGGGTTGAGCCTGATGCCGTGACCTTGGACGCCGTGCGCGCTTCGGTGGGTGATAACCTGCTGTCGCTGGCCGGTACGCTGGGCCGCGAGGCTGGTGCAGAACTGGACGTGGCATTGCGTGCGCCGGAGTTGTCTGCGCTCTGGCCCGGTCTTGCGGGCGCGGCCTATGTGGAAGGAAGGGTTTCGGGCACGGTGTCAGCGCCCACGATTGCGTTGGCGCTCGACGTCCCTGAGCTTTCCTACGGTGAGCTGGCGTTGACCGCGTTGTCGGGACGCGTGGATGCAGACTCCGGCGTCTCAGGCGCCTTCGATGTCGACCTTGCGGCCGCAGCGGTTCGCTCAGGCGACACCCGCGCAGAGGACTTGCGCGTTGCGATCACAGGCCCGGTCGATGACCACATGATTGTGCTTGAGGGCGCATCGGCACCGTTGTCGCGTGCGCAGATTCGCGCGACGGGTGGATACGCGTCGCAGCAATGGACAGGGCGTGTGACGGTCGCTGAACTCAGCCTCGCCGCACCCGACGCAGCAGTCGAAGACTGGTCGCTGGAGTCGCCCGTCGCGCTTTCCGCGTCCGCGCAGACCGTGCGGTTTGAGCAAGGTTGCCTGGCGAGCGCGTCGTCAGCACGTCTTTGTCTCGAGGCCCTGGTCACCCCCGATGAGATCGAAGCGCAGGCTTCGCTTGAGCGCCTCGACCTGTCGACCTGGTTGCCGCCAATTGCCGAAGGTCTGGAGATCGCAGGACGGGCCAACGCGAGCCTGCAGCTCGCAGGCCCGCGCGAGCGACTCAGTGGTGCTGCGTCGTTCGGCATCGACGGTCTCGAGATGGCACAAGGCGAGGGTGACGCGCGCAATCGCGTCGCGTTTGATGATGCACAGGCAGCGCTGATACTCGAAGCCGGTTCTCTCAGCGCGACGCTGGGCCTGCGGGCCGACACTGGCGGCTTGCTGGACGTGGAGATTGACGTCGGCGACGCCTACGCTTCCGACGACGCACTAAGCGGCACCGTCAACCTGTCAGTCCCGGATGTAACAGCGCTGAATGTGCTCAGCGATGCGCTGGCATTCTCGGAGGGCACACTCGAAGGCGAGGTGCTGATCACGGGCACGCGGCAGCAGCCCCGGATCGAGACCGACTTTGATGCCACGGCGATTCGTGCGCGTCTGTTGCCGTTGGGCATCGAGCTGCGGGAGCTGCGCTTCAATGCGGCATCGACGGACAGCGGCAGGGTTCGTATGGAGGCAGCCGGGCAATCGGGTGAAGGCAGCTTCAGGCTTGAGGGGAATGCCCAGCTGCGGGGTGATGGTGCGCCCAATGCGCGAGCGTCTGTCAAAGCAACGCGACTGACCTTTCTCGACTTGCCCGATGCCACCGGCGTCGCGAGCCTCGATCTCAGCCTTGAGGCAAGCCCTGAACGGCAGTCGCTGTCCGGCTCGCTGGCCGTGGACAGTGCATCAGTGATCGTTCGCGGCTTGCCAGAGAGCGCGGTCCGCGTGAGCGACGACATCGTCGTTGTCAACGAGGCCAAGGATGCGCCGAGCGGTGCACCGCCCGGTCCGCTGCGCACAGTAGACGTCAATGTGACGCTTTCCGAGGACGTCAGGCTTGAGGGTTTTGGCCTCAAGACGCGACTCGATGGGGACCTCAAGCTTACGAAGCGGCCGCGTTCGGATCTTGCAGGTACGGGCAGCCTGCAACTCAAAGATGCGACCTACGAAGCCTACGGCCAGGCGCTCGAGGTCAGTCGTGGGCAACTGGTGTTCAACGGGCCGCTTGATGCGCCCGTGCTCGACATTCGCGCGGAGCGAGTCGTTGACGAGACGCGCGTCGGTATCGACATCGCGGGCACGCCGGATGCCCTGTCGTCGACGCTGTTCTCGGAGCCTGCGCTGCCGGATGCCGAGGCGTTCAGTCTGTTGCTCACCGGGCGACCACTCGAGTCGGCAGGCGAGTCCGGCGACACGGCGCTGGCCGACGCGGCCCTGACACTCGGTCTCAAGCGCGCCTTCGGGGTCAGCAGCGCGATCCGCAATGCTGTCGGCCTCGACACGCTGACCGTGGCCGGCAGTGGTCGTGACGGGCGTGTGCTGGCAGGCAAGCAGCTCTCGAAAGACCTCTACCTCGAGTACGCCTACGGCGTGTTTGACCAGGTGAGTACGGTGCTCGTCCGTCTACAGCTCAACAAGCGCCTGGCGCTTGAGTCGCAGTCGGGTGATACGCAGTCCGTCGACCTCGTCTATTCCGTGGGCTCTCGCTGAGCGGTACCCGCCACGACTGCCAGTCCGTATACTTCGGCGCTGGTTTCCCAAGCGGTAGTTGTGATGTCTTTACCCCCCGTTCTGCAGAATAGCCTGCGTCTGCCCGTCGTCGGCGCGCCCATGTTCATCGTTTCGGGGCCCAAGCTCGTTATCGAGCAGTGCCGGGCCGGCATCGTTGGCAGTTTTCCTGCGCTGAATGCGCGCCCGCAGCCCCTGCTCGACGACTGGCTTGCTGAGATTACAGAAACGCTGGAACTAGAGCGGGCGGCGAATCCGGATAAGCCCATCGCGCCCTTTGCCGTGAACCAGATCTGTCACGCGAGCAACGACCGCCTCGAGGCGGATCTCGAGTCGTGCGTGAAGTTCAAGGTGCCGATCATCATTACGAGCCTGCGTCCGCCGCAGATTGTTGTGGACGCCGTGCACAGCTACGGCGGTGTTGTGTTCCATGACGTCATCAACATGCGTCACGCACGCAAGGCCATCGAGCAAGGCGTCGACGGCATCATCGCCGTGTGCGCCGGCGCGGGTGGTCACGCGGGCATGCTGAGCCCGTTTGCGCTCATCAAAGAGCTGCGCGCCGAGTTCGACGGCACAATTTTGCTGTCGGGCGCCATGACCTCGGGTCAGGACGTCATTGCTGCTCAGGCGATTGGCGCCGACCTGGCCTACATCGGGTCGCGGTTCATCGCCACGGAAGAGGCAAACGCCGACTCGGGCTACAAGCAGATGCTCGTGGAGACGGCGGCCGTCGATATCGTCTACAGCTCGTTGTTCACGGGGGTACTGGGCAACTACCTGAAGCCCAGCATCACCAACGCGGGACTCGACCCCGACAACCTGCCCGCGGCTGACAAGTCGACGATGAACTTCGGCAGCGGTGGCAACCAGAAGTCCAAGGCCTGGCGCGATATCTGGGGTGCAGGTCAGGGTGTGGGCAGCATCCATGATGTGCTGCCCGTCGCCGAACTCGTCGAGCGTATGGCCGACGAATACGCCGACACCATGGCGCGGCTCCGGGGCGCCGCCTGAGGCGCGCCGTGCCCGTCGCGAAGCAGCTGATCCTGGTCGCGCTGGGTGGCGCGGCGGGCGCAGCCTGCCGCCACCTTGTAAACCTGGGGTTTGCGCGCAGCGACTATCCCTGGTCGACGATGATCGTCAATGTCGCGGGTTCGCTGTTGTTGGGTGCGCTTGTGTACTGGTTCGCCCTTCGGGGTGGTGCCTGGGAGACGAGCGGTCGCTTGTTGCTGGCAACGGGGTTTTGCGGTGCGTTCACAACCATGTCGGCGCTGGCACTCGAAACGCGAGAGCTCGCGGAGGTCAGCTCGTCCTGGTCCGCGTCCTTATTCGCACTGGGCACCCTCGGTTTGTCGATTGCCGGCCTGATTATCGGTGCCGGCCTGGCGCGCGCGGTGCTCGACTAAGCGGCGTCGCGCGCGACCGCGGCATCGCGTGAGACTGTAAGCCGTGCCGTGATGTCGTCGATCCAGTCCCGATGCTCTGCCTTCATGAGGCAGCTGCGCAGGCATGTCAGCGTATCTCGATCAGCTGTCATGGCCGACAGACCCGCCGGCAGACGCTCGGGTGCCACGTCGATCAGCGCCAGGTGCAAATCGCGCTGGGCGGCCTCGTCGAAAATTGCCTGAGCCAATCGCGAGGATTCGCTGAACGAGCTCGAATTGACGCCCCAAACGATGATATCGAGCTCGGGTGCCTGCAGCAGCGTGAAGCCCTCGTCGGCCTCGACACGAGCGGCAAGATCGCGCGCGGCCGCGATGCACTGCTCGAGCATGCCTGCAAACGTCCTGCCACGTTCCAGCGGCAAGAGTCTTTGCGTGGTCCACAACGCGACGGCTGCGGCTCCAGCCCGAGAGCACTCAAGGCTGATCTCGCCCAGGTGCAAGTCGTCCGAGCTGAAGTAGGTGTAGGGCGAATCGTGTTGGTAGTGCCGTCCGACGGCCGGGTCGGGAAACAGGATGCAGCCGCAACCATAAGGCTGTAGTCCGTGCTTGTGCGGATCGATGGCGACGCTGTCCGCGTGCGCGATCGCATCGTAGGCGCGACGCGCGTCGTCACCCAGCGTTGAGGCCAGCGTGAAATAACCCCCGTAGGCGGCGTCGACGTGAACGCGGATATCGCGCGGACGGCAAAGCGCCAGAATCGCATCGACACGGTCGACCGAGCCCGCACTCGTCGTGCCTGCCGTGGCCACGACCGTACCAATGTCGTCGGTGCTGTCGAGCAGGGCTTCAAGCGCGTCGAGCGACATCCGGCCCGTGTGGTCAGTTGGGCAGGCCGTGAACGGTACGCCCAGCACGGCCGACAGGCGGCTGTGCGTGTAGTGAGACTCCGCCGAGGCGACAACACGGCGCCCGCCGGTTTCTTCCCGCGACACCCAAAGTGCTTCGAGGTTGGCCACCGTGCCGCCTGAGGTCAGGTGGCCCAGGTGTGTCTCGAATCCGAACATGGCAGCGATTTCTGCAACGGCTTCTTTTTCCATCGCGGAGCTCGCGCGTCCGCCGTCGAGTGCGTGGTTGTTGGGATTCACATACTGCGCGAGCTGGTAGGCGAGCCGCGCGACGGGGTGCGGCGGCTTGAGCATCTGACCCGCGTAGAGCGGGTGGGCGTAAGGGTAGTTGTCTTGCAGCCGTTCCGCGGCCGCAAGCAATGCATCGCGTGCGGCGTCGTCGATTGCGGGGCGCGTGGACGCGGGTAGTGACAGGCTGTCGCCGAGGCGATCAACGGCGGCGTCGAGCGCGGCAATGGCGCCTGGCTCCTGCAATTCGAAGCGGTTGTCGGTTGTCATGTGTTGCGTTTACTCGGGGAGGGGAATGAACTCGTCGTCGCCAGGCACCCGATCGAAGCGCATGTTGGCCCAGTCCTGCTTTGCGGTCTCGATGCGATCGAGTCGACTGGAGACGAAGTTCCACCAGATGTGGCGCTTCTCGGGCATCGGATCGCCGCCGAGCAGCATAACGCGTGAGCCTGCTGCGACCGACATGGTCACGGGAGCGCCCACGCTGAAGATGACCATCTCGCCGTCACCGAATTGCTGACCGTCGACATGGATGCTGCCCGTCACGACGTACGCGGCGCGGTCATCGAACCGATCCTCCAACGTTACGCTGCCTGCGCCCTCGGCGTGACAGTCGGCGTAGAACATGGGCCAAAGGGTGTCGACGGGTGCGGTGTGACCCGCCATCTCGCCTGCGATGAGGCGAAAGGACAGTGCGCCGTCCTGCCAGGCCGGCAGGGTGTCGGCAGCGTGGTGTACGAAGGAGGGTTCGATTTCCTCATGTTCGACAGGCAGCGCGAGCCATGACTGGATCCCGTGGATGCGTGATTCGGCGTTGCGCGACGCATCGTCGCTACGCTCGCTGTGGGTGATGCCACGGCCCGCGGTCATCCAGTTCACGGCACCCGGCTCGATATTCTGGTTGGCGCCGACACTGTCGCGGTGAAAGAGGCTGCCCTCAAACAGGTAGGTGACCGTCGCCAGATTGATGTGGGGGTGGGGGCGTACATCGATGCCCTTGCCCGGGGGAAACACGGCGGGGCCCATGTGGTCGAAAAAGATGAACGGGCCCACGGTCGGGTGCGATCCGTGGGGCAGCACGCGGCGCACGGTGAAGTCGCCTAAGTCGCGTTCACGTGGGCGGATTACGGTCTCGATGCTATGCATTTCCATGAGGTTGCCGCTATGTAGGGAAGCCCCATTGTTTCACACGCGCGGCGCCCCGTGCACACAGACGGGGGCTTGTATCGCGCAAGCTTCAGGGTCCGACCGACCGACTATTCCGCCATGATCGATTTGCTGAGTCTTGCTGTTCCGTTCTTCCTCGCCGCCATCGCGGTGGAGTGGGTGCTTGATCGGCGTGGCAACGTGGGCTGGATGCCTTGGCAGGATGCCCTGGGCAGCCTGAGTGCCGGTGCGCTGAGTACCACAACGGGTTTATTCACCAAGTTGATCGGCATCGCCGTCTACGCCTGGGTGCTTGAGCACTTCGCGCTATGGCGGATGCCTGCTGAGTGGTTCGACCTGTCCGCGTCGGGCGTGCTGGCCTGGCTCGGTGTGCTGCTGACCTGGGACTTCTTCTATTACTGGAAGCACCGTCTCGGGCACGAGGTGGCGCTGCTCTGGGCGGCGCACAGCGTTCATCACCAGAGTGAGGAGTACAACCTCACCACGGCACTGCGTCAGACCAGCACGGACTTCATCATCGGCTGGATCGTGTACGTGCCCATGTTTCTGCTCGGCGTGCCATTGCATGTGTTCGCAACGGTCGCCGCGCTCGATCTCATTTACCAGTTCTGGGTGCACACCCGGCACATCGACAAACTGGGCTGGGCCGACCGCGTATTCGTCACGCCGTCCAATCATCGTGTCCACCACGCCCAGAACACGCCGTACCTCGACAAAAACTACGGCGGCATCCTTATCATCTGGGACCGGCTGTTCGGGACCTTTGCCGAGGAGCGCGATGACGAGCCCGTTGTATTCGGCGTGCGTCGCCCGTTGTCGAGCTTCAACGTGTTTGAGGCCAACTGGAGTGTCTATCGCGATCTCATTGCTGACAGCCGGCACGCTTCGAACTGGCGTGACCGGTTCGCCCTTTGGCTGCGGCACCCGGGATGGCGCCCCGACGATGTGGCTGCGCGCTATCCGCGGCCCTATGCGCCGCTCGAGGCATTCCAGAAGCACAGCGCGCTGGTGTCTGAACCCAGCCGTCGTTATCTGCTGACGCAATTCACGGTGGCAATCCTGATGACACTCGTTATCGGCGTCTTAGCACCGGGTGCAAGCTGGCAGGGGTTGCTCGCCGCCTGCGTGGTGCTGTGGCTGCTACTCGCAAGCGTAGGTATCGCGAGCGATGCACGGCCGGGTGCGGTTGCCTTTGAGCTCATCCGCCTTGCCGCGACTGTGCCACTTGCCGCGTACGCGGCCGCCGAGATTGCGCCCGTGTCCCGTGGTGGCGTTGTCGTTGCGGCAATCGTGTACGCGCTGTCCAGCGCGGCGTGGGTGGTGCGGGGCGACGCGCTCGCGTCGGTTCCCGAAGCATCGGGTCAGGCCACGTCGGCGGAACTCTCCGACGCATCGGGCAGCCAGCGCGAGAGCATGTCACGCAGCTGAGACAGCGTGAAGGGCTTACTCAGGTAGTCGTCCATGCCGGCCTCGGCGCAGCGTTCCCGGTCGCCGTCGAGCGCATTGGCCGTGAGTGCAATGACGGGCACAGTGGTCTGACCTGACGTTGCCTCTCGTTCACGTAGTTGACGCGTTGCCACGAAGCCATCCATCACGGGCATCTGGCAATCCATGAGTACCAGCGCAAAGTGGCTGCGCTCGAGCGCCGCGAGCGCCTCCTCGCCATTGGTGGCGATCTCCCAGGTGCAGTGTGCCAGGTCCAGCATGGCCGTCGTGACACGCTGATTGACGGGGTTGTCCTCAACCACGAGGACATGACCTGCCGGGCCGTTTGCTACAACCGGCGCTTTCTCGATGGGCGCAACGCCTTCGTTACGGGATACCGCCTGGCTCACGGCGGCGAACAAGGCGTCGCGCGTTACGGGGCGGGTGAGGACGGTATCGATGCGCTGCGCGCCCGTCGTTTGCTCGCGCAGACGTTCTGCTGTACTCGTAACCACCAAGGCGGGTGCGGGTGCGTCCGAGTCGGCAAAGTGCTGCGTCATTGTGCTGATCAGATGGGTCGCGTTGGGGGCCGGTCCGAGCGTGAGCGTGGCATCGACGATGACGACGTCGATGTCTTTGGCGGTGTCACCCAGCAAGGCCATTGCCGACACGCCATCCGCGGCGGTTTCGGTTTGGATGGACCAGGCGTTGAGCTGGCGCTCGAGAACACCCAGGCTGTCGCGATTGCCGTCCGCAATCAGTGCGCGCACGTGGTTGAGCTCGGGGCGCGCTATATCCTGGTCAGGCGCCACAGGCAGATCGATCTCAAAGTGGAAGGACGAACCTGAACCCAGCTCGCTGTCAACGCGCAGGTCGCCGCCCATAAGCGCGACCAGTTGACGGCAGATGGCAAGTCCGAGTCCCGAGCCGCCGAACCGGCGCGTCGTCGACCCGTCCTCCTGGGCAAAAGACTCGAAGATCTGCTCGCGCTTGTCCTCGGCGATACCGATACCCGTGTCCTCGACTTCAAAGCGCATGCAGTCGACGTCGTCGGTGGACGCGTCGGCAATGCGCCGCATACGGAGCACCACCTGGCCTTGCTCGGTGAACTTGATCGCGTTGCCGACGAGGTTGACAAACACCTGGCGCAGCCGCGCGCTGTCACCGAGGTGCTGGCCTTCAATGCCTGGGTCGACATCGAGAACGAGCTCGAGTCCCCGTTTTCGAGCAGCGCCGACCAGCATCGTCGTGACTTCTTCGGCGAGGCGCCAGACCGCCATCGGCGCCTGCTCGAGCTCCATTCGGCCCGCCTCAATCTTCGAGAAATCGAGAATGTCGTTGATGAGTTCGAGCAGGGCGTTGCCCGAGTCACGAATGGTCTCCGCGTAGCGACGCTCGGTCTTCTCGAGTGCTCCCGTGAGCAGCAATTCGGTCATGCCCAGAACACCATTCATGGGCGTACGGATCTCGTGACTCATCCGGGCGAGAAACTCGCTCTTAGTCTGGCTGGCCGCTTCGGCGCGTTCTTTTTCGCGTTGCAGCGCATCGGTACGCACGGCGACGCGCTGCTCGAGAATCTCACGCGCGCGCACCGTCTCACTGCGGTAATGGCGCAGGCCATCGATCATCTGGTTGAAGCCCGTGATCAGGGCACCGAGCTCGCTCGAGTCCGCGCTCGGCAGCTTGTGCGAGAAGTTGCCCTCGGAGACGTCGCGCAATCCGGCGAGGACATCACGAACCGGGCGCAGGATGCGGCCCGAGATGGACCAGGCCACCACACACGCAAGCAGTCCGATGAGCACGCTGCAGCCGACAATGTAGAGCGCGCTGAGTTGGAAGCGGCGCTGCACGGACGACAGGTCGACCAGCGTATCGACGGTGCCCAGCAATCGACTGGGTTGCGGTCGCGCGCCCGTGCTGGGCAAGTCGCCGGATGCGTAGACGGGAATCGAAATCCGGTAAACACGCACGGTTCCGAGCGGGGATAGCTGAACGGATTCCCCATTGCTTGCAGCGGCCTCGAGGCGTTCGGGCGAGATCTTCTGGAACAACTCGCGATAGATTGGCCGGTTGTTCGCGTTGTAGACCTCGACGCCCGCCACGATGGTGACGTCGTCGACGATGGAGGCTGCCTTGGCCAACTCTGACGGGTTTTGGGTGTAGAGGCCGAAGTCGGACGCCTTCGCAAACGCCTCAGCAAGAACCGACGCGGTCCGCTCCGCGCTTTCCTGCGCATTGCGCAGGTTGGCAGACACTGTCACATAGCCCGTCACCAGCGTTGTGAACGCGATGAGCACGACGGCCATGGCAGTCAGCTGGGCTCGCAGGCCCCGCCGCATTGTGGTCGCCGAATGGGCAGCATGGGCCGTTTCGGCCGCGGGTCCTGACATGCGCGTTCCAGATCGGTCCCCGGGGCACGCAAGCGTCCTGCCTGCGTTGAGCCTCAGGGACGGTTCGTCCATGATGTGGCCGGCATGAGATGTGCCCGCCATCGCCGTGCTAGCGGCGGGCTATCGGGTGACTTGAGTAGAAATCCGCCCGCCGGAGGAGACGACATGCGGCTTGTGCAGCTCTTCGTGCACCCCGTAAAAAGCATGCGCGGCAACGCCGTTGCCCAATGGTCCGTCGAGGCGCAGGGCATGACCGATGATCGTCGTTGGATGGTCGTCGATGAACGCAAGCGATTCGTTACGGGCCGGCTGGTTCCGGCAATCTCGCGATGTCGGGCACTCGTGACCACTGACGGCCTGCGACTTGAGTACGAGGATCAGGTGTTTGATACCGACACGCCTGAGACCGGTGACCCTGTGGATGTGGTCGTCTGGAGCGACACCGTCCAGGCGTTTGATGCCGGTGATGGCGTCGCCGACTGGCTCAGCACGCAATTCGATCGGTCGCTGAGGCTGGTCTGGCAGGGGAACCCGCGCTCGCGGCCCCTGGCCGAATCGCGCCGTGTGACACCCGACGATGTCGTGAGCTTCGCCGATGGCTACCCGTTGCTCGCGATGACCACGGCGTCGCTGGCCGAACTCAACGGGCGACTCGAAGCGCCCGTGACGGCACGCAACTTCCGGCCGAACCTCGTGATCGACACCGAGACGCCGTTCGAAGAGGACAGCTGGCACACGATTGATGTCGGGGGCGTCCCGTTTCGCGCCATTTCGCCGTGCTCGCGCTGCATCTTCACGACCGTCGACCCGACCACGGGACAAAAACGCGAAGATCGTGAGCCGCTGGCAACGTTGTCTGGTTACCGGCGGGATGCGGACACCGGGAAGATCCTGTTTGGCGTTAACCTGATTCCGCTTGAGACTGGCCGCATCGGTGTGGGCGATGCGGTTCGCCTCAAGTAGCGTCGCTCGACGCGAGTTGCTGCTCGAGAAACTCGACGAGCGTGTCGGTCGGTTGCGAGCGATCGCGCGTAAAGCCGTAGGCGTGCGTCTTGCGCGCCTTGCGATCGAACCAGATGCTCGCGCTGTCGTCTTCGGGGCGCTGCCGTGCGAGCCAGACGATCGTGTCGGCACCTTGCTCGGCATTTCGCAGAACGGGTGAGAGCAGGCGCCGGAACGTGGGCAAGGACTGTTTCACACCTGCGGTGTCGACCCAGCCTGGGTGCATCACGTAGAAACTGCGGCCGGGGTGGGCCGCCTGCCAGTGTTCGTTGAGCGCGACCTGGGCGCGCTTTTGTACGGCATAGGCCGTTTGACCATCGTGTGTCCCGGCATCTTCCGTGGCCAGTGCCGCAATGATGAGCGGGGCCATGTACATGCCGCCGGATGCGACCGTGATGATGATGGCGTCCTCGGCCAGCACGCCCCTCGCAATCGCGCGCTCCGTGAGCCGGAACTGGTTGAGCAGATTCACGGCGAACTGCGTGTCGAGGCCTGCGCTGTTGCGCGCGTGCTCGTGCAGCATGACGCCCACGTTGTTGACGAGGACGTCGATGGTGTCACCCTCGGCTTCCAGTCGGTCGAGCAGAGCATCGATATCGGCGGGCTCGGCGAGGTCGACCACTTCGCTTTCCACGGGTGCAGGCAGTGATGCATTGAGGCCCGCAAGCTTCTCGGCGTCGCGCGCGACCGCCGTGACGCTGGCGCCGGCTGCCTGGCAGCCCGCGACAGTGGCAGCGCCGATGCCGCCGCTCGCGCCCGTGATCAGTACGCGCTTGCCGTCGAGGCGGTCACCGTCCGTGCGCCAGAACAGGCGTCGGACAAAGTAGCCAATGGCCGTGAAGCTCAGGCCAAAGCGGCCGTAGAACAAAATGATGCCGAGCAGCAGTCGCATGTCAGGGTCCTGTTAGTGGTGTTGGGCATTGCCGCGCATGAGTTCGTCGCCGGCCGCGTTCGGATTCATGTGCTGCCGGATGAGGCGTCGTAGGCCGTTGGGTGCGCGCCCGAACGTCTAAAGTCGCGAATGGCGCGTTCCGCGCGTTCGTAGCCGATGTCGATCATCTCGGCGGCGCGATCAAACTCCCAGAACTGGCACACGTCACGGGGTATCGAGATCACCATGTCGGGTCGGTACGCTGCGAGCTTCAGTCGCGCAATGGCGTTTTGCATGATCTCGATGGTCTGCGTGCTCATCTGCAGAAACCCGGGCGCATCGTCCTTGCTCGCCGCCATATCCCGGTTGGGTCTGAGCTTCTCGACGAACTCGGCGATGGCATTGGCGTATCGGCCTTTGCCGCCAGCATCAGGTTCGGGCTCAGGCTCAGGTATGGGCTCAACGTCGCGGGCCAGGCCTTCGCGCGGGCCGTTGAGGTCCACGGCCACGGTCAATGCACCGCCATGGTTGAGCGTCGGCGCTATGGGCAGCGGGTTGACGAGCCCGCCGTCAGCGAGCAGCCGACCATTGATCCGCAGCGGTGATATCAGGGTCGGAATGGCTGTCGAGGCCCGGATCGCGTTGAACAGCGAACCGCGAGACAACCAGACTTCGCTTTGATCGAGCATATCGGTGGCCACTGCCGTGAAGCCGACAGCCAGTTGTTCGATATTGGCGTCGCCCACAAGCTCGCAGATTGCGTCGATGACTTTGTCGCCCTTGATAATCGCACCGCGGCGAAATGAAAAGTCGAGCAGCCTGAGCATGTCGCGGCGAGTGAGTTCACGCGCCCAGGACTCGTAAATGTCGAGTCGACCGGCGGCGTAGATCCCACCCACAAGAGCGCCGACGGAGGTGCCCGCGATGTAACCCACGTCATAGTCGTGCGCTTCAAGACAGCGAATCACGCCAATGTGGGCGAGGCCCCGGGCGCCACCGCTGCCGAGCGCGAGCGAGATACGCGGTTTGCCGATGTGGTTGTCGCTGTGCGTCATGGGGCGCGCAGTGTACCCCGCGGCCGGTGGAGTGTCCGCAAAAGTGTCCGCCCGCGCACTAGCCGGACGGTCGGTTGTCGGCCGGACACAATCGTTACCTGAGAAACATGAGCGCGATTAATCACTTAGGTGTTTTTCCAGAGTTGGCACGGGCGTTGCAAAGTGTCTATCAGGCAAGCGGAGTACCGATATGTACAGCAAGCAACAGATCAGACTCTTCACATGGATCGCAGGCATCGTTTTTGTCAGCTTCGACCTCGCTGTTGTTGCCTGGAGCATGGACCGCGCCGAGTCTACGGCTTGCACAGCAACGCCGCCCGTATCGAGTGTTCAGTTGCAGGCACCGGCGGCCGCACTGTTTGCGCCGGCGCTGCTGGTCATGACTGATAACACCGAGCGCGGCTGAAATGGCATTGCAGCCCGTGAATGACAACACGCCAGCGGCCGCCGGCATTCGAGGCACCGAAGCGCAGGATCGGGTGGTGGCTCAACCGCGTCGACGCTGGCCGATCTGGGCGGCGCTGGCCGTCGCACTGATCGCCGTTGCCGTGGTGCTGATCAACATGGCCAGCACCTGGGCCCGCGCCGACGTCACCGTGGCACGCGAGCGCCTGCGCATCGCTGAGGTCACCGAGGGCCGGTTCGTTCGCGATGTCGCGATTCAGGGCGAGATTGTCGCAGCCGTAAAACCGACATTGTTCGCGCCGTCGGCGGGGAAGGTCGCTGTGCGCGTGGCGCCAGGCGATGTGGTCGCTGCGGGCGATGTGATCGCGGAGATAGACAGCCCCACGCTTAAGAACTCACTCGACCAGGCGCGCGCGCTGCTGCAGTCGCAACAGATCGCACTCGAGCGCGAGGTCATTACGGGGCGGCAGACCGATTTGCAGAATCAGCAGGCCGTCGACCTGGCCGAGGTTGCCATCAAGGCGGCCGAGCGTGAGCTCCGTCGCGCCGAACAAAGCTGGGAGTACCAGGTCATCTCTCGTCAGGACTACGAAAAGGCTGTCGACGACCTGGCACGTGCGCAACTCGAATACACACACAAGCAAGCTGACGCGCAGCTGTTTCGCGAACGCCAGGATTTCGAGGAGCGCGCCCAGGCGCTTGAGATGCAGCAGCAAGAGTTGCGCGTGGCCGAACTCGAACGCCAGGTCGGCGCGCTCAGCGTGCGGTCACCTGTCGCGGGCGTTGTCGGCAGCCTGCTGGTCGAAGACCGCAGCGCCGTTGCCGCCGATCTGCCGCTCGTGAGCGTCGTCGATCTCACACGTCTCGAACTCGAGGTTCCGCTCGTGCAGGGCTACGCCGATGACATCGCCGTGGGCATGCCGGCAACGATCAACTACCAGGGCACCACGTTCACGGCACGTGTGTCTTCGATTTCACCCGAGGTCACGAACAACACCGTGGCCACGCGAATTGCGTTTGTCGATGGCCAGCCCGAGGGTCTGCGCCAGAACCAGCGGCTCACGGGGCGGATCGAAATCGAAACCGTGGAAGACGCGCTCATGATTCCGCGCGGTCCCTATTTCAACAGCGACGGCGGCCGCGCCGTGTACCGCGTCGACGGCGACTTTGCCATCCGCACGCCGGTCACCGTCGGCGCCACGAGCACCTCGGTGATCCAGGTGCTGTCGGGCGTCACTGTGGGCGACCGTATCGTCGTATCCAACACGCAGGCGTTCGAAGGGGCGCCTGAAGTCCTCATCACAGACTGATTCAAGAACCAAGAACGCCAAGCGCGAGGAGTAGCACGCCATGCTCAACATGCAGGACATCACGAAAGTTTACGCAGCCGGTCTCATTGAGACGCACGCGCTGCGCAGCCTGAACCTCGAGGTCAAGTCCGGTGAGTTTGTTGCCGTTACGGGGCCCTCTGGCTCGGGCAAGACCACGTTCCTGAACATTGCCGGTTTGCTGGAGTCACCCTCGGGTGGTCGGTACATGCTCGACGGCGAGGATGTCTCGAGCTTCGGTGACAACGCGCGCTCGAAGATTCGCAACGAGAAGATTGGCTTCATCTTTCAGGCGTTCAACCTGATTCCCGATCTCAACATCGCCGACAACGTGGATGTGCCGCTGCGCTACCGCGGCTTTTCGGGTAGTGAGCGTAAGCGCCGAATCGACGAGGCGCTTGAGCTCGTGGGCCTGAGTTCACGTCGCAACCATCTGCCCGCACAGCTTTCGGGTGGGCAGCAGCAGCGCGTCGCGATTGCGCGCGCGCTTGCGGGTGACCCGGCGCTGCTGCTCGCTGACGAGCCCACAGGCAACCTCGACTCACTCATGGCGCGCCAGGTCATGGACCTGCTTGAGGAGATCAACGCACGCGGCACGACGATCATCATGGTGACGCATGACCCTGAACTCGCGCGTCGCGCCGGTCGCAACGTGCATCTGCTCGACGGACAGGTGTCCGACTTCCAGCCGCTCGAGCCGCCGCCGGCAGAAGCCGACGATGACGACGGCGTGCGCTCTGTCGCCTGATCGGGGAATCACCATGACGGCTTACTATTTGAAACTCGCGTGGCTCAGCGTTCGCAAAAATCCCTTGCTGACCTCGCTCATGATCGGCGCCATTGCGCTCGGCATCGGCGTGTCGATGACGACGCTGACGCTCTACCACGTCATGTCGTCGGACCCGCTGCCACAGAAGAGCGACCGGGTTTTCGCGGTGCAGCTTGATACCTGGAACCCCGACGATCCTTATTACGAGCGTGACGAGGGCAGCGCACCGCCGCCACAGACAACGTTCCGTGACTCGATGGCACTGATGGAGAGTGACATCCCGACGCACCAGGCCGCGATGCTGCACCGCGGATTCGCGGCACGTCTCGACGAAGACGGTGCGCGACCGGAGCGACTGTCGACGCGCGCCACCTATGGCGACTTCTTCCCCATGTTTGACGTGCCGTTCCTGTTTGGCAGTGGCTGGGATCGCAATGCCGACGATCGTGCGGAACGCGTCGTGGTGCTGTCCAAGCGCATCAACGACAAATTCTTTGGTGGAGAGGATTCGGTTGGCGAACGCCTGATGTTGGACGGTGCCCCGTTCACCGTGGTGGGCGTTATCGACGAATGGCGGCCAATCCCGCACTTCTACGATCTGAATGGCGGCGACTTCGACGACAGCGAAGAGCTGTTCGTACCGTTCCAGGTGCCGATCTCGCTCGAGTATCATGCAGACGGCAGCACCAACTGCTGGAAACCTGAGCGAATCGAGTCGTACCAGGACTTCTTGCAGAGCGAATGCGTCTGGCTGCAACACTGGGCGCAGCTCGACTCCGATGCGCAACGCGAAGAGTTCCAGGCGTTCATCGATGCCTATGCGCTCGAGCAGCGCAAGCTGGGACGCTTCGGTCGTCCTCTCGACAACCGGCTCAGTGACATCATGACCTGGCTCGAATTTCGTGAAGTGGTCAGCGACGACAACCGTCTGCTCATGGTGCTTGCCTTCATGTTCCTGGCGATCTGCCTGCTGAACACCATCGGCCTCATGCTCGCCAAATTCATCAACCGCGCGCCGCTTGTCGGTGTTCGACGCGCACTGGGCGCAAGCCGGTTCGACATCATTCGTCAGCACGGCGTTGAGGTCCTGATCATTGGTGTCATGGGCGGCCTGGCGGGACTCCTACTGTCTTGGGCCGGGCTGATCGCCGTGCGGTCGTGGTATCGCGGCTACGAGTACCTGGCGCACCTCGACCCGGCCATGGTGGTCTCTGCGATCGGTCTCGCCGTGTTCTCAGCGGCACTGGCCGGTCTCTACCCGACCTGGCGTATCAGCCGAATCCAGCCCGCGGTTCACCTCAAGGCGCAGTAGCGCGGAGATCTCTGACATGGAAATTAGACCCATACTTTCGACGCTCCTGCGCAACAAGACCGGTGCGATTCTCATCGCGCTGCAGATTGCGCTGACGATGGCGGTCGTGATCAACGCGGCGTTTGTGATCGCGGATCGACGCGACACCATGGCCAAGACGACAGGTGTTGATGACGGCAACCTCATTCTTGCGCGTGCCTTGCAGACTGATCGCGATATCGATGTCCGCAGCATCGTGGAACGCGACACGTCGGCGCTCATGAGCATCGACGGAGTACAGAAGGTATCCAAGATCTCCACGGTGCCGCTGTCGAACTCAGGTTCGAGCCAGACGTTCTCAACCTCTGCAGAGCTTGAAGACGGCAGTTGGTTCAACCTGGCGTATTACCAGACTGATGCTGTTGCCACCGAGACGCTGGGGCTTGAGGTCACGCGCGGGCGCTGGTTCCGTGACGATGAGATCGTCTACAACCCGGGCGACGGCGAGGTGCCACGGGTCAAGGTATTGTCGGACGCTGTAGCAGACGAGATCTTCGAAGGCGAAGACCCGATCGGCAAGTTCATCTACACGAGTCGAGGCGACGCCATTGAGATCATCGGTACGATCTCGTCTGTTGGGCGTCCCTGGTACAACTGGGGAGAGCTCTACTCGACGTCGTTCACGCCGTTCGTCGAGATCAACTACATGTACGCGATCCGCACGGCGCCAGAGAACCGCGATCGGTTAATCCCGATCATCGAGGAGACGCTGGTCGCGCTCGACACGGACCGACTCGTGGGTGAGCCGCGTACGCACAGCGAAGTCATCGCGCGGACCTACTCACGTGATGTCGCCATGAACCGCATGCTGACCATCGTGATGGCGCTCGTCGTGTCGATCACGGCGCTCGGTATCGTCGGTCTTGCGAGCTTCAGCGTGGCGCAGCGGCATCGTCAGATCGGTACGCGTCGCGCAGTGGGCGCGCGCCGCCACCACATCCTGAGCTATTTCCTTGTCGAGAACTGGTTGATTACAACGGGTGGCATTGTGCTGGGTCTCGTATTGTCGTTTGCACTCAATTACTGGTTAGTGACCAAGTACACTTTGCCCAAGCTCGACCCGGTGGCCTTGCCGCTCGTCGTACTGGGCTTGTGGGCGGTTGGTCTTCTGGCCGCAGCGGGGCCCGCACGCAAGGCGACGGGTATTGATCCGGCCATTGCGACTCGGACCGTCTAGAACCGAATATCGGAGAACCATGGCCACCGCGCTCATCATCGACGACAACGACGGCGTCCGCGAAGCCCTGGGCGTGCTGCTAGAGGTGCACGGCATCGATGCGGTGGCCGCGGCGACGCCAAGGGAAGGCCTGGCGTCGTTGGCCGAGCACGACATTGACCTCGTAATCCAGGACATGAACTTCGCTGAGGAGAAGACCTCGGGCGCGGAGGGCGTGGCGTTGTTCAAGGAGATCCGAGAGGCGTATCCCGGCTTACCGGTCATCTTGCTCACGGCCTGGACGGATCTCGAAACTGCGGTGGGTCTGGTGAAGGCGGGCGCTGCGGATTACCTGGGCAAGCCCTGGGACGATGATCGGCTGATGACGACAGCGCGTAATCTGCTCGAACTGCGCGCGGCCCAGAAGCGCTCACGGCGACTCGAGGCGGAACGCGCCGCGACACGCGAGGCGCTGAGAGCGCAGTATGAGCTCTGTGGCACCGTCTACGACAGTGATGCGATGCACGACGTGGTCAGTCTGGCCTGTCGTGTGGCGCACTCGGACATTGCCGTACTCATCACGGGTCCCAATGGCTCGGGCAAAGAAAAGCTGGCCGAGATCGTGCAGGCCAACTCAGCCCGCGCCGATGGGCCGTTCGTGCGCATCAACGCGGGCGCGTTGCCCGGCGAGTTGCTCGAGGCTGAATTGTTCGGCGCCGAGCCGGGCGCGTACACGGGCCTTAGCAAGACGCGCATTGGCCGATTCGAAGCCGCTGACGGCGGCACGCTGTTCCTCGATGAGATCGGAAATCTGTCCGCTGAAGGTCAGAACCGGCTCCTGCGGGTCCTGCAAAGCGGCGAGTTCGAGCGTCTTGGCAGCTCCCAGACGCGGCGCGTTGACGTGCGCATCATCAGTGCGACCAACGCGGACCTTAAGGCGGCCATTGCGGCCGGCACGTTCCGTGAGGATCTGTTCTACCGCCTCAACGTCATCGAATTGCGCGTTCCTGCGCTGGCCGAGCGTGCCGGTGACGTGCCGGCGCTTGCGGCTGCGTTCCTGCCGGAGGGCAAACGACTGACGGCGGCGGCGGAACGCCTGCTTGCCGTGCAGGCCTGGCCCGGCAACGTGCGCGAGCTTGAAAATCTCATGAAGCGCGCTGCGGTACTGGCGACCGGTGATGTCATTGGCCTCGATGACCTCGGTCTCGGTGCTGCGCCCGAGCGTGAGTTGCCCGAACCCTCAGAGGCGGATGTACAGCGCGCGCTGGCACTCCACGACAACGTGGTGGCCCGGGCTGCGCGTGAACTCGGCCTGAGTCGCCAGGCGCTCTACCGCCGGATGGTAAAGTTCGGCTTGCATGAACAAGGCAGCGGCAACTGACGAGACCACGCGAGTGAACCCCGCAACGAGTATGCAGGGTCGCCTGCTCGCGATTGCAATGCTGTGTTTCGTCGTGGCACTCGCGATCGCCATCGCGTTGTATGAACGCACCAGCAGCGCCGTACTCGCCGTCTCTGTGGGGCTGCTCGTCGCGATCCCAGCATTTGGCTGGGCCGTACGCCGAGCCCTGGAGCCGACACGGGCGCGTATTCGCGCGCTGGTCGACAGTGCCGACAGCCTGCGCGATGCCGATTTCAGCTTTACGATCGCCGATCACCGCGACGACGAGGTGGGACGGCTCGTGCGTGCCTACAACCGCATGGTCGGAACGCTGCGCGACGAGCGCCAGAACCTGCACCAACGCGAGCTCATGCTCGATACGGTGTTGCAGGCTTCGCCGCTCGCGCTAGTCCTGACCAATCACAATGGTCACATCATCTATGCCAACGCGACGGCGCGTGCGCTGTTCACGGCGGGTCGGCGCATGGCCGGGATGCACTTCCTCGATGACGTCGTCAGTGACCATTCGGACTCTTTGAAGACGGCGCTTGTGCAGGGCGTTGATGCAATGGTCACGATCGAGGCCGACAACGACGACGAGCGCTATCACCTGTCCTGCAACGAGTTCACGCTCAATGCGCGCGGGCACCGTCTCTACCTGCTCAAACGATTGACGCAAGAGCTCAACCGGCAGGAGGTGGCCACCTGGAAGAAGGTGCTTCGTATGATAGGTCACGAACTCACAAACTCGCTGGCCCCGATTTCGTCGCTGGCCCATTCGGCGCAACTTTTGATGGCGCGCGACGACACGCAACGCGTCGTCGAGTTGCTGGGCACGATCGAGACGCGCAGCGCACACTTGAAACGATTTAGTGAAGGTTACTCGCGATTTGCGAAGTTGCCGGACCCGCAACGCCGCGAGATCGAGTGGGATCCGTTCTTCACGCGATTGTCGGCGTTGCACCCGTTCGATTACCGGCCGGACGCACCAGGCAGCTCAGGATATGCCGACCCCGACCAGCTCGAACAGGTCATTATCAACCTGTCCAAAAATGCGGTTGAGTCCGGTTCAGATCCCGAACGCATCACCATCCGCGTGGTGGGATCGAACACGGGCAGCTTGATCACCGTCGCGGATCGAGGGCCGGGCATGAACGATGAGGCGCTGACCAATGCCTTGCTACCGTTCTACAGCACCAAGCGCACCGGTTCGGGGCTCGGCCTGTCGCTGTGCCGCGAAATCGTCGACGCACACGGCGGTCGTATCACGCTGCGCAATCGGCGCGAAGGCGGGCTCGCCGTATCGCTTTGGCTGCCCGCCGCGGGCGCGGCGGCGCACCCTGAGTCCGCCGGGAGCGCTGTGGCATGACGGTCGGGCTCATAGGAGCGACTCACGACGCGAGCTCGAGCTTAGTCCGCGGCCCGGCGCTGGCGCCCGACATCATCCGGCGCGTCATGCACAACGGCGCTGCCAACCTCACGAGCGAGTCGGGCCTCGACCTGTCGGCCCCGGGCGTGCTCGAGGACCTCGGCAACATGAGCCTCACGGACAGTCACGACGGGGTCATGGGTGTCACAGAGGCCCTCGGCGCGGTCATTGATCGTGGCCTCAAGCCGCTCACCCTCGGTGGCGATCATGCGATCAGCTGGCCCGCTGTGAAGGCCGTGCACGCGGCCCACGGACCGGTCGATATCCTTCATTTCGACGCCCATGCCGACATCTACCCCGACTTCGACAACAACCGCTACTCACACGCGAGCCCGTTTGCCCGCATCCTGGAGGAGGGGCTTGCCAGTCGGCTCGTTCAGGTCGGAATTCGCACGCTGACCGATGTGCAACGCGACATGATCGAGCGCCACAACGTCGAAACGCACCCCTGGCGGGGCGGGGCACCACTGCCCACAGCGCTGCAATTCGAGCGTCCCGTCTACATTTCTATCGATATCGATGCCTTGGATCCCGCGTTTGCGCCCGGCGTGTCGCATCACGAGCCCGGTGGCATGAGCGTGGGTGATGTACTCGCCGTGCTGCAGTCGCTGGGGGGCAATGTGGTGGGTGCCGATGTCGTCGAGTACAACCCCCGGCGCGACTGGCAGGACATGACCGCCATGGTTTGTGTCAAATTCGTCAAAGAACTGGCGGCCCTTTTGTCTCGATAAACGCCTCTCTTGTCTAAGTTCGGTCGCCGCTGTATGCTCTGTCGCGGCACGCAAGTTAGACGCGCGTGTAACGTTGAACCTGCACTAAAGCCGTCACCGGGGGGGTCGCGGTCTCTGCGTGCAGGTCCCGCTATCAACACTGAGGGGGTTCTCAGGCATGTCTATGTCATCACCGGTGCGCTCGCGGCGCATCGCCGCAGGTCGCTTGTCGCTGGCCGTCGCCGTCGCGCTTTCTGTTCCAGGCGCGGCTTTGGCCCAACAGGCACTCGAAGAAGTCGTTGTGACCGCGCGTAAGCGCTCGGAGAGCCTTCAGGACGTGCCAATCTCTGTGTCTGCCTTCACGGAGTCGCAGATTGAACAGGCGGGCATCGAACGGCCCGCGGATTTCATCGGGCTGATTCCCAACGTCACGATCGTCGACACCGCCAATGTCGGTGACACCCAGGTCAGCATTCGCGGCATCGTTTCGACGCGAGATGCCGAGTCGACGTTTGCCTACGTGGTGGACGGGGTGCTCATCACGAACCCCAATGCGTTCAACGAAGAGCTCTTCGATGTGCAGCAGATTGAGGTCCTGAAAGGGCCGCAGGGCGCGCTGTACGGCCGAAACGCTGTGTCGGGCGCGATCCTCGTCACCACGAAGGCGCCTGGCGATGAATTCGAAGGTCGCGTCACGGCCGGTGTCGGCAACGTCGGAACGCGCCGACTCAACGCTGTGGCATCGGGCCCGATCTCCGACAACGTTCGCGGCCGCATCGGCGCGAGTTACCGCACCACCGACGGCTTCTACGAGAATGTGTTTCAAGGCGGTGACGATGCCGTCGATTACCTCGAGGACACTTCGATCAAGGGCCGCCTCGACTGGGATGTCAACGAGAACCTGACGCTCGACTTCCGTGCAGGCGTGAGCCAGGTCGACGGCGGTGCGATTAACTTCAACGCTGTGTTCGCGATCCCGGCTTTCGCGGCCGTGTTCAACCAACCCGCCTTCGACGCCAACGTCAACGACCAGGATTTCACGTTCGCCTTCAACGTGCCCGGTGAGAACGAGCAGGACACCACAGAGTTCTCGGTCAAGGCCGACTATCAGTTTGCGCGTTCCACGCTCACGGCCACGTTCGCCTACAACGACCTCGAGGAATACCTGTTGTCGGATGGTACGAGCGCATCGTTCTACGGCTACGAGGTCACGCCGTCCTGCCTCAACGACCGCTTGACGCTGAACAATGCGCCGGGCGCCATCGGCGGTGCTGACCGCACCGATTTGTTTGGTCCGTTCTTCGGCCCGTTCGGCGTACTGCCCCCAACGGACATCAATAACCCGTTCACGGACCCCAACAATTTCCAGGGCGTTTACGGCCCGTACACGCCCACATCGTGTGACGGTTACCAATACCAGGAGCGCAACCAGTCGGACACGAGCCTCGAGCTGCGTCTGACCTCGGACGACAGCTACGCCGCACGCTGGATTGCAGGTCTGTACTTCGCCGACATTGAGCGCGATGTGGTCGTTGCCTACGGCGCCGATACGGGGCAGGGCTTCCTGCGCCAGCCCTACGTGGCACCGACGGGCCCCAACCCGACCGATCTCTTGTTCGACGATACTTTTGACACCCAGGTCATCTCGGCCTTCGGTCAGGTGGAGTTCGATCTCTCGGATACAGTCGAGCTTTCAATTGCAGCGCGTTACGACGAGGAAGACCGCGACGTCAGCAACAACGTGCCCAACGTCGCGGCGTCCGGTTTGAACGGCAACACGCTTGTGGGTGGCGTACCGGGTCCCATCAACCCGGCGTTTGGCGTCAACCCGGGTGGCATTCCCGACCGCAGCGCGAGCTTCAGCCAGTTTCAGCCAAAGGTTAGCCTCAACTGGGCCGCGACGGACAATCTGAGCGTGTTCGGTACCTACGGTGTCGGCTTCCGCAGCGGCGGCTTCAACTCCATCGGCAGCCAGGCCACGATCGACTTCTGGCTCAACAACAACGGTGACGGCACCAACCCGGGCGCCGTGGTTGATGCGCAGCTGCTCGTTCGCGATGAGTACGACAAGGAAGTCACGACGAGCTTTGAGCTCGGCGCCAAAGGCTACTTCCTCGATCGTCGTCTGCGCGTGAATGCCGCGGTGTTCCGCAATGAAGTCGAAGACAACCAGTTCTTCGAGTTCTTTGCGGGACCCTGGGGCCTGCTGCGTGTCGTGACGACCATCGATGAGCTCGAGATCTCGGGTTTCGAGGCGGACTTCGACGCACTCATCACGGAGCAGTTCTCGATCTTTGGTGGCATCGGCGTGCTCGATAGTGAGATCACCGAGAACCGGAATCGCCCGTTGTCGGTCGGTAACGACGCCCCGCAGGCGCCCGAGCTGACCTACAACCTGGGCGCCAACTTCACGGCACCGATTGGCGGCCTCGAATTCAACGCACGCATCGACTACCAGTTCGTCGACGAGATGTGGTTCCACACCTTGCAGGGCGAGGCCACACCGACGGTCTGGCAAATCTTCTTCGGCCCCGGTGTGACGCAGGACCTCTCGCAGGCTAAGCGCGACGACTACGGCTTGCTCAATCTGCGATTCAGCCTGTCAGGCGAGCGCTGGACGGCAACGCTGTATGGCCGCAACGTGACCGACGAGGAGTACCTGCAGGAAGTCATTCCGGCGCCTGAATTCGGCGGTTCGTTCGTGCACCCCAGTGCCCGCGACGCCTACGGCGCCGAGTTTACCTACCGCTTCTGATCGCAACGTGCGCCCCGGCTTTTGGCCGGGGCGCGCTGCGTTGCGCGCAGCCCCGATTGCGGCATAATGTTATATCTTTAGAACAATTCGGCCGGTAGCCGGCCCGGGGGATCACAACAGATGGCCTACCGACTCGGAGTGGACGTGGGTGGCACGTTCACGGACCTGTTGCTGTTCAACGACGAAAGCGGGCGTACGTTCCGCTCCAAGGTGCCCAGCACACCGCACGATCCTTCTGAAGCCGTGATCACGGGCACCCGCGGCATCTGTGAGTCCGCGGGTATCGCCCCCAGCGACATTGAAGACTTTCTGCACGGCACCACCGTGGCCACGAATGCCGTGCTTGAGGGCAAGGGCGCACGCGTCGGTCTCGTGGTGACCGAGGGCTACCGCCAGGTCCTGCAAATTGCACGTTCGCTCGTGCCCGGTGGCCTTGCCGCCTGGATCATCTGGCCCAAGCCCGAACCGCTCGCACGTCTTGAGGACACCGTCGAAGTGCCGGGGCGCTTGCTCGCCACGGGCGAGGAATACCGACCCATCGACGAGGCCGCCACGCGCGCGGCGCTCGAGCAGCTCAAGGCCAATGGTGTCGAAGCCATAACGGTCTGCCTCATGAACGCCTACGTCAGCGACAAGCACGAACGCCGTGTTGCCGAGATTGCGGCCGAGGTGTTCGATGGGCAAGACATCACGATCTCGCTGAGCCACGACATCCTGCCCGAGATGTATGAATACGAGCGGGCACTCACGACCGTAGCCAATGCCGCAGTGCGGCCTGTGGTTGGCCGCTACGTGCGCAACCTCGAGAGTGAGCTGCGCGGTTTCGGCATGAGCGGTCGCATCAACCTGCTGCGCTCCGATGGCGGTCTCATGACCGCCAAGAAGGCGCAGGATGCCCCCGTCAATCTGCTCATGTCGGGGCCTGCGGGTGGCGTCACGGGTGCACTGTGGGTCGCAAGCCAGGCCGGATTGCACAACATCCTGACGCTTGATGTTGGCGGCACCTCGACCGATGTGGCGCTCATTGAAGACCTCGAGCCGCGACTGGTCCGCAATACGGATGTAGGCCACCTGAGTGTTCGCGCCTCGTCGCTCGACGTGAAAACGGTGGGTGCTGGTGGCGGCTCCATCGCACACGTACCGGAACTGACGCGCGCCCTGCGTGTGGGCCCCGAAAGTGCGGGCGCTGTGCCTGGCCCCGCGTGCTACGGCAAGGGTGGCGAACAGGCGCCCGTCACGGACGCCAACGTGGTGCTGGGTTATCTGCCCGAGTCACTGCTTGGCGGCAGCTTCACGCTCGATCGAGACGCCTCGGTAGCCGCGGTACAAACAGTCGCGGACGCAATGGACATCGGTCTACACGAAGCCGCACAGGGCATTATCGATATCGTCAACGAGAATATGTTCGGTGCGCTGCGCATGATCTCGGTGCAACAGGGTTACGATCCACGCGACTTCGCGCTCATGGGTTTCGGAGGTGCCGGGTCTTTGCATTCGAACGCCGTGGCCAAGCTCATGGGTGCCTGGCCTGTTGTCGTCCCCAATTCGCCGGGCGTGTTGTGCGCACTGGGCGATGCGACCACGCGCATGCGCGCCGAAGCGGCCCGCAGTTACTCCAAGGTCATTTCGCAGACCAATGCCGCCGAGGTTGCCGATGCACTGGCTGAGCTCCGCGCGCAGGTGCTGTCCGAGCTGGCCGAGGAGGGCATTGGCGCCGACGACGCCGAGCTCAGATACGAGATCGATTTGCGCTACCACGGCCAGGGCTTCGAGATTCCCATGCCGTTCACAGGCAAGCACGGCGACGACAGCGCCCTACAGGCGCTGTGCGATGCCTTCGACGAAGAGCACCGGCGAATGTTCACCTTCAACATGGACGCCGAACATGAGCTCGTGAATCTTCGCGTGATCGCGCTGGGCCAGGCATTGGCGTTGCCGGCACTCGAGATCGAAAAAGGCAACGGCGACCCTTCAGGAGCCAAGCTCTCGGATCATCGTCTGTGGGTTGATGGCGAAGAGCGCGACGCCGTGATTTACGACCGGGCCAAGTTACGCGCGGGCGACAGCATTCCGGGGCCGGCCATCATCGTGGAGATGGACTCGACCGCGCTCGTGTTGCCAGACCACGTCGCGACTGTAGACGACTACGGCAACATCCTCATCAACCCCTCGGCAGGACACTGACATGGTCGCCAAACTCATCGAAACCAACTCTGCAGGCTTCGAAAAGGTCGAGGTCGATCCTGTCACGCTCGACATCATCGAGAACGCACTGCGAAATGCGCGCATCGAGATGGATGCGACGCTGTTCAGAACGGCGCTGTCACCGGGGATTCGCGAACAGGGTGACGCCTTCCCGCTCATCGCAGAACGCAACGGCAAGATGATCGTTGGGCAGTTTGGCTCATTCATCGACGGCTTCCTCAACGCGTTTGACGGCGACCTCGAGGACGGCGACGTGATCCTGCTCAACGATCCCTACAGCTGCGAGGGTGCAATCAGTCACAACAATGACCAGCTTGTGATCATGCCGATCTTCCGTAATGGTCGTGTGATCAGCTGGGCGGCCATGTTCGGTCACATGACCGACATCGGTGGCAAGGTGCCGGGCTCTTTGCCTACGGACGCGACGTCGATCTTCGAGGAAGGCCTCCGGATGCCGCCTGTGAAGCTCTACCGCAAAGGCGAGCTGCAGGAAGATATCTTGAAGATCGCGACGCACCAGAGCCGTATGCCCGAGTGGTACCGCGCCGACCTGCACGCGATCGTCGCGTCGTGTCGTGTTGCCGCACTGCGCGTTAACGAGATCTGCGAGCGCTTTGGCGAAGACGTTTACGTCTCGGCCACCGAGGAGCTGCTCGCGCGTAATCACCGCGCCATGAAGATCCTCATCGGGCAGGCGATCGGCGAAGATCGTGTGAGTTTTGAGGACTTCATCTGTGACGACGGCAAGGGCAACGGGCCGTTCAAGATCAAGTGCACGATGTGGCGCGAAGGCGAGCGAGTGATCCTTGACTTCGAGGGCACAGACCCCCAGTCGGACTCGTCGATCAACTTCTACCTCAACGAGAACATGTTCAAGATGTTCTTCGGCATCTACATGATCATGGTCTTTGATCCACAGATTCTGTTTAACGACGGCTTCTACGACCTCGTTGAGGTACGCGTCCCCGAGGGCTCGCTGCTCAAGCCGAAATTCCCCGCGGCATTGTCGTGTCGGACGCATGCGCTGGGCCGCATTTTCGATGTCCTCGGTGCGCTGCTCGGTCAGAAGACGCCGGACTTCCTCTGCGCTGCGGGCTTCTCGTCGAGTCCACACCTTATGTTCTCGGGCTTCGACAAGACGGGCGAGTGGTACCAGCTGTTCCAGATTGGATTTGGCGGTATCCCCGGGCGCCCGATGGGCGACGGCCCCGACGGTCACTCGCTCTGGCCGGGCTTCACCAACGTGCCCAACGAGTTTCTGGAGCACTACTTCCCGATGCTCATCGAGCGCTACGAGTCTGCTGCCGATTCGGGTGGCGCCGGCCTGCACCGCGGCGGCAACGGCATCCATATGACCTACCGCTTCCTGCACGATGGGCGCATCTCGATTCACGACGATCGCTGGTTTGTGCCGCCCTGGGGCGTGAACGGCGGCCTGCCGGCCGCACGGTCGTGGAAGCGCATTGATCGCGCCGATGGCTCCAGCGAGCATCTGGGCTCGAAAGTCGACAACATCGACGTGCACGAGGGCGATCTGCTGCACTACGTCACCTGGGGTGGCGGGGGCTGGGGCGACCCGCTGGGACGCGATCCGGGCCTTGTGGGTCAGGAAGTGGCGCAGGGTCTTGTCAGCGTCGACGGTGCGCGCCGCTACGGGGTGGTCGTGGATGCGGGCGGCAGTGTCGATCAATCGGCCACAGAGGCCTTGCGTGAAAAACTTCGCGGCGGCCGCGGCGAGCTCGGTGTCTTCGACTTCGGCCCGGATCTCGATACGCTGCGCGCCAATTGCGAGGCGGACACGGGCCTGCCCGCGCCGCGCCAGCCGGTCTGGCGTAACCGCGGGGCCGCATGAGCCCGGCGGGCGTCACGGGCCCCGACGCGCCGCGCACGGGACCGCTGACCGATCTCCGGCTCATCGAGCTCGGTCAGCTCATCGCGGGCCCGTTCTGTGGTCAGCTCATGGCCGACATGGGCGCGGACGTCATCAAGGTCGAGCCGCCGGGCAAGGGTGATCCCATGCGCGAGTGGGGCCGTGGCGACTATCCGCTGTGGTGGACCGTGTGTGCCCGGAACAAGCGCTGCGTGACCGCAAACCTGCGCGTCGAAGAAGGCCAGGCACTGGTCAAAGAGCTCGTTAGAGACGCGGACTTTCTGCTGGAGAACTTCCGGCCCGGCACGATGGAGCGTTGGGGCCTGGATTACGAGACGCTCAAGGCCATCAACCCGCGCCTCATCATGATCCGTGTCTCGGGTTACGGGCAGACGGGTCCGTACTCCAAGCGTGCCGGTTACGCGGCCGTAGGCGAGGCCATGGGTGGCATGCGCTATCTTGCCGGCTGGCCGGACCGGCCGCCGACGCGGGCCGGCATCTCTATCGGTGACAGCCTGGCGGCCACCTACGCCTGCCTGGGCGCGCTGGGTGCACTGCACCACCGCGAGAAGACGGGCGAAGGCCAGGTGATCGACGCCTCCATTTTCGAGTCGGTGCTCAATGTCATGGAGTCGACGATCCCCGAGTTCACGGTGTCGGACTACATCCGCGAACGTTCGGGCTCGGCGCTGCCCAATATCGCCCCGTCGAACCTCTACGATTGCAAGGACGGCGCCTATCTCATCGCCGCCAACCAGGACACCGTGTTCGCGAGGTTGTGCGCGGCCATGCAGCGTCCCGATCTCTCCGATAACGAGCGCTACGCCACGCATACAGCCCGCGGCGCCCACCAGGATGAGCTCGATGAGATCATTGAGGCCTGGACCCGGACGCTGACCATGGACGAGGTCGATGCGCTCATGCAGGAGCACGGCGTGCCGGCGGGCAAGATCTTTCGTGCGCCTGAAATGATCGAAGATCCGCACTACGCGGCGCGCGAGGCCATCGTCGATGTGCCGCATCCGCGCTTTGATGACCTCAAGATGCAGGGTATTTTCCCGCGCATGTCGGCGACCCAGGGCACGATCCGCTGGCCCGGCCCGACCGAACTTGGCCAGCACAATGGCGAGGTCTACGGCGACATCCTGGGCAAGTCCGAAGAAGAGCTCACGGCCCTGCGCGAGGCCGGCGTGATCTGACCCCCATCGCCTCGGTGCGGCTGCGTCCGCCTGTGGTAAAAATCAGACACGTGCGCACTCTGTGCAAACCCGGCCATATATCAAGTGTCTACGGCGTTTCTGCCTTGTGACATCTGGCTGTTTGGTGTATCACTACGCTGTCGGGTGTGTGCCGAAAGCAACTGTATTGGCTGCACCGATGTGAACTGCGTCCGGCTTTCGGGCGCACGGTGCCGAATTTCGGACCGTAGTAACCGTCCTTTGGGGGAATCGAAACACCATGCAGAAGAAACCATTCGGGCGCACGTTGCTGGCAACAGCCGTCGCCAGTGCACTGGGTACGCTGAGCTATTCAGCACCCGTGCTTGCCCAGGACAGCGAGGCCATCGAAGAGGTGGTTGTCGTCGGTAGCCGGTCGCGCCCGCGCTCGGTCACTGAATCGGCAGTCCCTGTCGACGTCATCTCGGCTGACGACTTCGTCAACCAGGGTGACACAGACCTCTCAAACCTGATTCGTAACATCGTGCCGTCGTACAACGTGAACACGCAGCCCATCTCAGATGCGGCCACGATTGTTCGTCCCGCTAACCTGCGTGGCCTTGCACCTGACCACACGCTGGTGCTCGTCAACGGCAAGCGTCGTCACCGCGCTGCAGTCATTTACTGGCTCGGCAACGGTGTCTCGGACGGCGCCCAGGGCCCTGACCTCTCGGCCATCCCTGCGATTGCCCTGAAGCAGGTCGAAGTCCTGCGTGACGGCGCCTCGGCGCAGTATGGTTCGGACGCCATTGCCGGTGTCATGAACTTCGTACTCAAGGACGACGCTGAAGGCGGCTCGGTAGAGCTGCGCTACGGCACGTTCTACGAGGGCGACGGCGACCAGCTGACGCTGTCGGGCAACGTTGGCCTGCCGCTGGGTGATGATGGCTTCGTCAACCTGAGTCTTGAGTACGGCGAGACCGACGCCACCGACCGCGCGATCCAGCGTGACGATGCCGCTGGCCTGATTGCCGCCGGCAACACGGCTGTCGCCAACCCGGCGCAGATCTGGGGCTCGCCCGAGGTCACCGACGACATTAAGCTCTGGGCCAACTTTGGCGCTGACATTAGCGATGCCGCCGAGTTCTACGGCCACGCCAACTACGCCGGCAAGACGGTCGACGGCGGCTTTTACTTCCGTAACCCGAACACCCGCGGCAGCGTGTATTCGAGCGACGGTGGTGCGACGCTGCTCATCGGCGACCTGACGCCCAACGACGGCATCGGCTGCCCGACGGTCACGATCACGGACAACGTGCCGGATCCGACAGCACTGGGCCAGGTCTTCAACGACCCGAACTGCTTCTCGTTCCAGGAAATCTTCCCGGGTGGCTTTACGCCGCGCTTCGGGGGTGACGTGGTCGACTACTCGGTCGTTGGCGGTCTCCGCGGCGAACTCGACAACGGTCTGCGTTGGGATGCGAGCGTCGGATACGGCTTTAACGAAGTCGACTTCTTCATCAATAACACTGTCAACGCGTCGTTGGGGCCGGCCACGCCGACCAACTTCGACCCGGGCCTCTACGCGCAGACTGACCTCAACTTCAACTTTGACGTCAGCTACGCCGTCAGTGACCAGGTCAACGTTGCCGCCGGTGTTGAGTACCGTGACGAGGAATTCGAAATCGGCATCGGTCAGACCGAGTCGTTTGATATCGGTCCGCTGGCCGACCAGGGCTTCAGTGCCGCGTCGAACGGCTTCCCGGGTTTCGGTGACATCGCCGCCGGTAGCTGGTCGCGTGACAACGTTGCCGCCTACATCGACGTCGAGATCTACCCGGTCGACAACTGGCTGCTGACGGGTGCGTTGCGCTTCGAGGACTTCAGTGACTTTGGTTCGACGACCAACTTCAAGGTGTCCACGAACTACCGGGTCAACGACAACTTTGCAGTTCGCGGTTCGTTGAGCTCGGGCTTCCGTGCACCGACGCCGGGTCAATCGAACGCATTCAACGTCTCGACCGAGTTCGATACGGCACTCAACGATCTCGTAAACAACGGTACGATCCCGTCGACGAACCCCGTTGCGGTGTTGTTCGGTGGTCAGCCGCTGGATCCCGAAGAGTCGCTAAACGCGACGGCCGGTTTCATCCTCGAGCAGGATGCACTGACCGTCACGGTAGACTTCTTCCAGGTCAACCTTGAAGACCGCATCACGCCGTCGCAGCTGTTCTCGATCAACGACCTGTCCGCTCAGGAGCTTCAGGACCTGATCGACGCGGGTGTGACGAGTGCGCAGAACCTGCAAAACTTCCGCTTCTTCACCAACGACTTCGACACGAAGACGTCTGGTGTCGACGTCGTCGCCACGACGACGCTGGAAACGGACAACTCGACGACCGACCTGAGCTTCACCTACAACCGCACCAAGACGGAAGTAGACAAGTTCAACCCGGTCACGCTCGACGCCACGCGTATTCGTGAACTCGAGACGGGTCTGCCCGAAACGCGTTGGTCGCTGTCCGGCACGACGAACTACGGCAACTTCCGTTTCCTCGTTCGCGGCAGCTTCTACGACGGCTGGTTCGATTCGGAAGACAACCGGGATTACGGCAACGCCATCCTGTTTGACGCCGAAGTGGGTTACAGCATCGCCGATCACTCGACGATCGTTCTGGGCGCCCAGAACATCTTCGACACCTACCCGGAAGCAAACCCGGGTGCGGCGGGTGGTGTAGGTAACCTCTACAGCCAGTTCTCGCCGTTCGGCTTCAACGGTGGTTTCTACTACCTGCGCTACAAGTACAACTTCACGTTGTAAAGCATAAAGACGCGGTCGCAATGACCTCGTCGCAGCATCAGGGCCCGATGGCATTCGTCATCGGGCCCTTTTTTGTGGCTGTGGTGTCGCATCACGCTGAAACCCACTAAAATCGCGGGTCGAATGCGCAACCCGTTGGAGCGGGTCATGACCCAGGACATTCAGGACTTCGAACCGGTTTTCAACGACGCTGTTGCGCGCATTACGGCGCACATTTCAGGCCAACAGCGCGCCGAGACGCCGGCCAGCGGCTACGCACCGCTGCGGGACATCCTCAAGTCGCTCGACGCACAGCGGTGGATCCGCGACGGCGGCATGGACCGGGCGCAGTTCTCGGGCTTCCTTGAAAACTACCTCAAGCACTCGGTGCAACTGCACCATCCCATGCACATCGCGCATCAGGTCGCGGTGCCCGACTACCCCGCGGCGCTAGCCGAGATGATCACGGGATTCATGAACAACCCCATGGCGGTTTACGAGATGGGCCCGTCGGCGGCCGCGCTCGAGTTTGTCATCGTCAACTGGATGGTCGAGAAGATCGGTTGGCAACCGCGCCCGCTCAAGGTGGGAACGGCGCGCCATGGGGGCGGCGTACTGACCCACGGCGGCTCACTGGCCAACCTCACCTGCCTGCTGGCAGCCCGCGCGAATATTGCGCCCGAAGCCTGGCGTGAAGGCGCTCCGCATGATCTCGTCGTGCTCGCGCCGCCGCTATCGCATTATTCGGTTGAGCGAGCCGTGGCCATTCTGGGGCTGGGCGCTGATGCCGTGCGTCCTTTGCAGGCGGTGGCGCATGGTGTCGTCGACCCTGCCGGCGTGCGCGAAGCGATAGAAGCCGTCGAGGCAGAAGGGCGGCGGTGCATGGCTGTGATTGCCAATGCCTGTACGACCGCGACGGGCCTGCACGACCCGCTGCGGGAAATAGGGGCTGTGTGTCAGGAAACAAGTACCTGGTTTCACGTCGACGGCTGTCACGGCGCCAGCGCGTTGCTCGACACCCGCACAGCAGGCCTAGTCGACGGCATCGAGCTTGCGGACTCGGTCGTCTGGGACGCCCACAAGATGTTGCAGGTGCCGGCGCTGTGCGCCGCGGCACTGTTCCGCGATGACACGCACAGTGCCGCGGCCTTTCAGCAGGCAGCGAGCTACCTGGCCTACGGTGAGGATGTCGACAGCTACGACTCGTTGCCACGCGCCGTCGAATGCACCAAGTCTTCGCTGGCGCTGAAACTGTTCATGAACCTGGCCTGGCGCGGGGAGGCCGCACTCGGCGACTTCATACATGCGCGCTATACCGCGGCCCGTGAGTTCGCCGCCCAGATTGCGGCACGTCCGGGCTTTGAGGTGCCCTTCGAGCCCGAGAGCAACATTCTCATGTTCCGGTTTGGTGACGACGATGCGCTCATGGTTGGCATTCGCGATGCCATGATGCGCCGTGGAGAAGCCCACATCACCTCGGCCGAGGTGGGGGGCAAGCGCTGGCTGCGACTCACGGTCATGAACGCACTCACCGAGGCCGCGCACATTGATGCCTTGCTGGACCTCATCGAGCACACAGCGCAGCGGTTGGCTGCAGGTGCTGCCTGATAAGTCTGCTGCGGCGCACAAAAAAATTCGATCCGGCGGCCTGATTGCCAATGCAGAAAATATAATAAGACAATATTAATCAGGCATATAGAGTCAATACTTGAGAAACCACTTTTGCGTGCCATGCACTGGTTTGGATGGGCTGTGACCGGTATCCTTTGGCTTTCTGGCGCGTCTATTGGGCGTTGCCGGTTCGACAGACGGGGGGCTCGGCGCATGGTCTTGTAAGGCCGTGCCGGCATGCCGCGCCCCGCTGCAGAATTGACTGGAGCCCGCGTGCTGCTGCAACTCCCGACGACAGAAGAACAACAAATGCGTCGAGCCGACACCTACCAGCAATGGAAACGGGCGGCCCAACGCTACGACCGGCGGTTCAAGCTCGACCGCTGGAAGCGTGACGACCGGTCCGAAGACTACGATTTTGTCGAAATACGCGCCCGCCTCGAGCAACTGCGCGAGCTGCGCGCCCGCAAGGATAACCAGGCGCTCCTGTTCACCCTGAACGAAGGTATCCACGGCAACCTGGGCGGCATGGGCAGGCCCGCGCTTTACCGCAAGGCCAAATTCGGCACCAAGAAGCTCATCATCGACTACACCGAGGAAGTCGTTGCCGCGCTCGAGCACCTTGCCAGCGGTCGCGTGCGCAATATCGATCTCGACGACAAGCTCGACTTTTTCCAGCGTGCGAGTCACTGCTACGGCCGCTCTGCCTTGCTTATGAGCGGTGCCGGCAGCTTGCTCTACTACCACCTGGGCGTGATCAAAGCACTCTGGGAGCAGGGCGTGCTGCCCAGCATTCTGTCGGGTTCGAGTGGCGGTGCCTTTATTGCAGGCCTGGTAGGCACCCGCAGTGACTCGGAGCTCGACGAGTTGTTCGACGACGATTTCCTTGAGGCCGAGGCAGCCGAGGAGGGCAGCTTCGTCCGACAGCTGTTCCCGTTCTCGCGCTCGCGCATGTCGGCTGATGAGATTTGGGAAGTGATCGAGCGCCTGGTCCCGGACATGACGTTCCAGGAGGCCTACGAGCACAGCAAGCTGCACATCAACATTTCTGTGGCGCCCGTAGAGCACCACCAAGCATCGCGGTTGCTCAACGCGATCACTTCACCCAATGTGATGGTGCGTGAGGCCGTGCTGGCGTCTTGCGCCGTACCGGCGGTCTACCCGCCTGTGACGCTGGCGGCTCGAAATTCCAAGGGCCGCCGTCAGCCTTACCTCGCGAACCGAAAGTGGGTCGACGGATCGGTGGCGCAAGACCTGCCGCTGAAGCGGCTGTCTCGACTCTACGGCGTCAACCACTCTGTCGTGAGCCAGACCAACCCGCTGGTGTTGCCATTCATCAGCGAGTTCAAGAACCGTCACTCGGTCTGGGACATTGTGCGTGACACGGGGCTGCAAACGGCCAAGGACTGGTCGCTGGCCGCGGCGCAACTGATTCAGAAACCGCTGGGCCGCGAGCTCACAATCAGCCGCTGGATTAACACCTACGGTTCTGTCATTTCGCAGACGTACACGGGTGACATCAACATCCTGCCTGCATCGCGCAGTTTCAACCCGTTCCATCTGCTGTCGCCGCGCACCAAACGCGAAATACTCGACCTGATTCGCATGGGCGAGCGCGCGACCTGGCCGACCATCGAGAAGATCCGCACCCAGACCCGCATCAGCCGTGCGCTGGACGGCATCCTGGAGCGCTTCGAAGACCGTCTCGTTACGATCGCCCAGAAGCAGCAGATCATGCTCGACCGCTCGGCCTGAGTTCTCAGGCTCAAGCCATGACCACAGCGCTTGTTGTCGTCATCGGGGCGTTCCTTGGTCTTTGGGCCATCGCGCGCCTGAAGCCTGTCGCGGCCGTGCACTGCATCTTGCGTGTGGCACGTCGCGCGCTGGGCATGCGACGTCGCACAGTGCGGGTCGCGGGTGAGACCTGGGTGTACCTCGAGGGTGGCCAGGCCTCGGCGCCCGTCATCCTGTTCGTGCACGGCTATGGCGCCGACAAGGACATGTGGCTCTCCTATTCACGCCTGTTTTCGAGGCGCTACCAGGTGATCTCGCCCGATCTGCCGGGCTTTGGGGAAGCGACGCGTGACCCCGACAGGGACTACTCACCCCGGGCTCAGGCGCGGCGACTTGCAGCGTTCTGCGATGCGCTGCGAATCAAGGACGCCCATGTGGTCGGCAGCTCCATGGGCGGCTTCATCAGTGCGTGGCTCGCCGTCGATCGCGCAGATCTTGTTCGCACGCTGACGCTCATGAATGCCGCTGGTCTCTACGGTGCGAATCCGTCTGTCGTGCAGACGGTGGCCGAGTCGGGCGACAACCCGCTGGTCGCGTCCGATGATGCAGCACTCAGGAAGCTGCTGGGCCTGCTGAGCTACAAACCCATGCGGTTGCCGCGCTTTGTGCGCGATTTCCTGCTCAAGGGCTATCAGGCGCATCAGGCGCTCCTCGATCGCATTTTCTGGCAACTGGTGGACGCGCACGACAGCGAAGGACTCGAGCCTGCGCTAGCGCGCGTGCGTGCGCCGACGCTCATCGTCTGGGGCAAGGAGGACCAGGTGCTCGACGCGAGCTGTGCGGCGGCCTATGCGCAGGCGATCCCGGGTGCAGAAGTGGTCATGCTCGAGCAGGTGGGTCATGTACCGATGTACGAGGCGCCCGCCGCAACTGCGGCTGCGCAGCGCGCGTTGTTCAGTCCGCGCGACTAGCGTTTACGCTTCGGGCGTCGCCCGCCACCTGCCGCGTTCGGGTAGCTCCTGTGCTGCCAGCGCCTCGAGCAGTGGCCCCGCTTCGTGGGCATCAATCAGCAGCGATCGGTGGTCGGGTGCAACGAATCCGGCGGCAACCTGGTCATCGATGAAGGCCAGTAATTTGTCGTAGTAGCCGGCCACGTTGAACAGCCCCAGCGGCTTTCTGTGTATCCCGAGCTGGGTCCAGGTCA
>ERZ1740065.16-NODE-16-length-91789-cov-10.108804_pt1 | contig 91789 bp, 103 predicted proteins | sample MGYA00581738_ERZ1740065 | MGnify/ENA primary metagenome ERZ1740065 (study PRJEB43018, sample SAMN04849749) | marine metagenome | isolation source: floating plastic debris | place: Pacific Ocean | collected 2008-09-01 | study: EMG produced TPA metagenomics assembly...
TATTGCTCCGTCAGGCTTTCGCCCATTGCGGAAAATTCCTCACTGCTGCCTCCCGTAGGAGTCTGGACCGTGTCTCAGTTCCAGTGTGGCTGGCCATCCTCTCAGACCAACTACTGATCATCGCCTTGGTAAGCCTTTACCTTACCAACAAACTAATCAGACGTGAGCTCTTCCTCTGGCAGATTGCTCTTTTTCGCCAACTGGCACATGGGACTTTAGCAACCGTTTCCAGTAGTTATTTCCCTCCAGAGGGCAGATTCTCACGTATTACTCACCCGTCCGCCACTAGAGTTAAAACTCTCGTACGACTTGCATGTGTCAGGCATACCTCTAGCGTTCATCCTGAGCCAGGATCAAACTCTCGAAAAATTTTCCCGAATTTTTTTACAACTAATGTCATAATTTTTTTCCTTATGTGACACATTCTAATATAAGTGATTTTGTATGTCAATAGTTCCCCCGATTTTTTACAAATTTTTTTTTTAGATTCTCAAAAGATTAATTTAAACTTCATATTGTATGGTATAAAATATTATGTGAATTAACTGAATTTCTATTTATAAATTTTAATGTGAACTGTTTTTTTGTCCAATATCCGAATAGATACGGCTCTAAAATTTTATTGTATAGATATATGGATTTATCTATTGTTAATAGTAATAGAAATAAAAAACCAATCAGTTAAGTCTTAACTTTATAATTCGATCAGACTAAGGTATGTTTATTATAAGTTAGTTTTTAAGTTTTTTTTTGTATTCTAATACGAGATAACTTAATAATTAAATGTATTGTACTGTATTTTATCGATTAAAAAAATTTTAAACGGAGATTAATTAATGGATTTTGTGTTTTGGAATTTAACACTGGCTACTATTTTATATTGGTTCTGTTTAATAATGAAAGAACAATTTCAGTGGATTAAATATTGTCCGTCTATTTTAATTAGTAGTGTAAATATATATGTATTTCTTTTTTTGGTTAATCGCTGGTGGATAACTGGCTATTTTCCATTAAGTAATCTTTATGAATCAGTTGTTTTTTTAACTTGGTGTTTAACGGTAGTTCAATTAATTTTTGAACTACGAACTTCGAGTAAAATTATCGGTTCTATTTTAACACCGATCCAACTTGGCTTAATTTTATTTGCATATTCTATATTACCATTCGAATTACAAAAACCTGCTTCATTAGTACCGGCATTACAATCAACTTGGCTAATGTTACATGTTAGTATGATGCTCTTTAGTTATGCTGTATTAATATTAGGGTCAGCAATATCTATATTGATATTGTGTATAAGTTCAAGATTAAACCAATTGCAAAAATTAAATTTACAGTACTCGAACAATTTTGTATCTAATTTTGAAATACCCTTTAACGGAAATTATCTTATTTTTAGCAAGTTACCAAATTTAATATTTAATCGTCTCTCTTCTGGATTTTCAACGAAATGGAATTTTGTAAACACTTTAGATGTGTGGAGCTATCGAATTATTAGTTTAGGAAATATAGCATTAACGTTAGGTATTTTAGCTGGATCAGTATGGGCAAATGAATCTTGGGGTTCCTATTGGTCTTGGGATCCTAAAGAAACATGGTCTTTGATAACGTGGTTAGTTTTTACCATGTATTTACATGGACGTTTAATTAATAATTGGAAAGGCGTTAAAGTTGCTATTATTGCCGTTACTGGTTTTATAAGTATTTGGATTTCATATTTTGGGGTTAATTTTTTGGCAAATGGCTTACATTCTTATGGTTGGATATCGTAATTTAATTATATTTTTAAAGAACTTACTATTTAGTTAGACAATTTTTAATACATAAATAAAAAAGCTCAGTTATTCATATTCCATTACACAAGCACTAATTTAGACATAATGAAGAAATTCTATTATAAATAACTGTAAGACGTTTAAAGCTGAAAAGAAAAGTAATTAAAATTGTAAGATTATTTTAAAATTAATTTTAAAATTTTTAAAATGACAACCGCCATAGGAGATAATCAGGAACGCGGGCTATTTGATTTAAGCGATGATTGGCTAAAACGTGATCGTTTTGTATTCGTTGGCTGGTCAGGACTATTATTATTCCCATGTTCATATTTAGCATTAGGGGGGTGGTTTACCGGTACAACTTTTGTGACTTCATGGTACACACATGGCCTAGCAAGCTCATACTTAGAAGGATGCAACTTCTTAACGACTGCAGTATCAACACCAGCAAATAGTATGGGTCATTCTTTCATTCTGTTATGGGGTCCAGAAGCCCAAGGCGATTTTACACGTTGGTGTCAAATCGGTGGATTATGGACATTCATAGCCCTGCATGGTGGATTTGGTTTAATTGGCTTTTGTTTACGTCAATTTGAAATTGCACGGTTAGTTGGTATTCGTCCCTATAATGCAATAGCATTTTCGGGTCCCATTTCGATTTTTGTTTCTGTTTTTCTGATTTATCCACTCGGTCAAGCGAGCTGGTTTTTCGCTCCGAGTTTTGGCGTTGCTGCTATTTTCCGGTTTTTATTATTTTTACAAGGTTTTCATAATTGGACACTAAACCCATTCCATATGATGGGTGTAGCTGGTATATTAGGTGGTGCGTTATTGTGTGCGATTCATGGTGCAACTGTAGAAAATACATTATTCGAAGATGGTGATGCAGCAAACACTTTCCGTGCTTTTACCCCAACACAGTCGGAAGAAACTTACTCAATGGTAACCGCTAACCGTTTTTGGTCACAAATATTTGGCGTAGCGTTTTCTAATAAACGCTGGTTGCATTTCTTTATGTTGTTTGTTCCCGTTACTGGTCTATGGACAAGTGCAATCGGTATCGTTGGATTAGCATTGAATTTACGGGCATATGATTTTGTATCACAGGAACTTCGTGCTGCAGAAGATCCGGAATTTGAAACATTTTATACTAAAAACATTTTATTAAATGAAGGTATTCGCTCATGGATGGCAGCACAAGATCAGCCACATGAGAACTTCATATTCCCTGAGGAGGTTTTACCACGTGGAAACGCCCTTTAATATTATTGGTAGAGATATTGAATCTACAGGTTTTGCTTGGTGGGCAGGGAATGCCCGTTTGATTAATGTATCAGGAAAACTACTTGGTGCTCACGTTGCTCATGCTGGTGTAATGGTGTTCTGGACAGGCGCCATGACCCTTTTTGAAGTCGCTCATTTTATTCCAGAAAAACCTTTATATGAACAAGGGTGTATCTTATTACCACATTTAGCAACTTTAGGTTGGGGTGTAGGGCCTGGTGGTGAGATTGTGAACACATACCCATATTTTGTTGTTGGTGTCGTTCATTTATTATCGTCTGCCGTTTTAGGTATTGGTGGAATTTATCATTCTTTAATTGGTCCCGATACATTAGAGGAGTCTTTTCCATTTTTTGGCTATGACTGGCGTGATAAAAATAAAATGACCACAATTTTAGGTATTCATTTGTGTTTACTCGCAGCGGGTTCGTATCTTCTTGTTCTTAAAGCCAGTGTTTTTGGTGGTTTATATGACACTTGGTCTCCAGGAGGCGGCGATGTTCGACTAATTATGAATCCAACATTAAATCCATTTGTTATTTTTAGATATGTTTTTAAATCACCATTCGGTGGAGATGGTTGGATCATTTCTATTAATAACCTTGAGGATTTAGTTGGGGGTCATATTTATGTCAGTATTTTGTGTTTGTCGGGCGGTATTTTTCATATTGTAACAAAACCCTTTGCTTGGGCTCGCCGTGCATTTGTTTGGTCGGGTGAGGCATATTTATCATATAGTCTTGCAGCATTATCATTAATGGGTTTTGCTGCGGCAACTTATGCTTGGTACAACAATACAGCTTATCCAAGTGAGTTTTATGGCCCAACTGGTCCGGAAGCCTCACAAGCGCAAACTTTTACTTTTTTAATTCGTGATCAACGATTGGGTGCTAATGTTGCATCAGCACAAGGTCCCACAGGTCTGGGTAAATATTTAATGCGTTCTCCAAGTGGAGAAGTTATATTTGGTGGTGAAACAATGCGTTTTTGGGATCTACGAGCACCGTGGGTAGAACCTCTTCGTGGACCAAATGGTTTGGACATAAATAAAATTCGTAGTGATATCCAACCATGGCAAGAACGCCGTGCTGCAGAGTATATGACTCATGCTCCGTTAGGATCGTTAAACTCTGTTGGTGGAGTTGCAACAGAAATTAATTCCGTAAATTATGTATCTCCTCGTTCGTGGTTAACTTGTTCACATTGGTTTTTAGCATTTTTTCTATTAGTTGGACACTGGTGGCATTCTGGTCGAGCGAGAGCAGCAGCAGCTGGGTTTGAAAAAGGAATTAATCGTGAAAATGAGCCCGTGTTAAGTATGCGTCCAATTGATTAAATTTTAAATGTTTCATTTTTATATCTTAAATACGTGATAATGATGTTAGCAAAAAATATCCATAAAATGGATATTTTTTTATGTATGGTAACAAATTTTGTTCTTTATTAAAATATTGGACTTTTCATAAAAATTGAATAGATTTTGCTATTTTTCCATTTTTTAATTTCCTATATAAAAACTTCGTAAATTTACTAAGCTTTTAAAAAGTGTATTTATTCTACTGATATTAAGTATTTTGTTTTGGTACCGTTAATAGATTGAATTAATAATTCTTCAATGTCAGATTCTAATTTTTTAGTCGAGTTAATAGATTCAATAATTTTAGACTGAGAAACACGTATATACTCTCGTAATGCTGAAACAAAACCTTTGACTTGATCTAAACTTAAATCATCGATGTAGCCATTGATTCCACTATAGATAATAGCAACTTGTTCTTCAACTGGAATGGGCGAATTTTGTGCTTGCTTAAGTAATTCGCGTAAACGTTGTCCACGAGCTAATTGATTTTGTGTTGCTTGATCTAGATCTGATGCGAATTGTGAAAAAGCCTCTAATTCAGCGAATTGGGCTAGCTCTAATTTTAATTTACCAGAAACTTGCTTCATAGCTTTAATCTGAGCGGCGGATCCTACACGTGAGACCGATATCCCCACATTAATAGCAGGACGTACGCCGGAATTAAATAGATCTCCGGATAAAAAAATCTGTCCATCTGTAATCGAGATTACATTGGTTGGGATATAAGCGGAAACATCGCCGGCTTGGGTTTCAATAATTGGCAAAGCAGTCATGTTACCTCCGCCTAATTCATCATTTAATTTTGCGGCACGTTCTAATAAACGTGAATGTAAATAAAATACATCACCGGGATATGCCTCACGACCCGGTGGACGGCGTAACAATAAAGACATTTGACGATATGCCTGCGCCTGTTTTGTTAAATCGTCATAAATTACTAATGTGGCATTTCCATTATACATGAAATGTTCCGCGATTGCGGCACCAGTATATGGGGCGATATATTGTAAAGTTGCTGGGTCATTTGCGGTTGCTGAGACAATTATTGTGTAATCTAATGCACCACGTTCTTTTAAAACGGTAACTGCTTGTGCTACAGAAGACGCCTTTTGACCAATGGCAACATAGACACAAATAACATTTTGCCCTTTTTGATTAATAATTGTATCTAGTGCGATTGACGTTTTTCCAGTTTGTCTATCCCCAATTATTAATTCACGTTGACCACGTCCAATTGGAATCATAGCGTCGATTGCTGTAATACCGGTTTGTAATGGTTCACAAACGGATTTTCGACTAATAATCCCTGGTGCCATAAATTCAATTAATCGTGTATACCCATTTAATAACTCACCTTTTCCATCAATAGGAATTGCTAAAGGATTTACAACGCGACCTTTAATATCATCTGAAACTGAAATTTGTGCAATTTTTCCAGTAGCTCTTACGATTCCACCTTCTAAAATGTTACGACCATCACCCATTAAAACGACTCCAACATTATCTTCTTCTAAATTTAATGCAATACCAATTGTGTTATCAGAAAATTCAACTAATTCGCCGGCCATAACATTATTAAGTCCGTGAATTCGTGCAATTCCATCTCCAATTTGAAGAACAGAACCTCTATCTTCAACTAATATTTCTTGTCCATAAGTTTCAATCTGTTGACGAATAACACTGCTAATTTCATTTGGTCGAATATCTACCATTGTCATTTGATATTGTTGTTTTCGTATTAATATAACAAATCTCACTTTTTAATTAAAGAGTAATTTTTTTTTATCTTTTATTTTACGGTATTAAATGTTTGTTTTAGATATAAAGAATTTTAAATCATTACAGTTTGGGAAACAGTCAATTACATGCTAGTTATGTTTTTATTATTTTCGTGATAGAATAAAGATATTATCTTTTCCAAAAAATTTCGAGACTAATAATTAATTAAAACCAACTTCAAAGTTAATATTAGTGCCTAAGACATTCGCAATTTTACGTAATTCGCCCCTTAAACTCAGGTCAATAACTTTTGAATCAAATTTAAGAACCAAACCTCCAATAATGCTTTTATCTAATTCCCTAATAAGTTGAATATGCTTTCCACCAATTAATTTTTTTAGATTTTGACTTAATTCAAGTTCTTGATCATTTGTTAGTGGCACGGCACTTTGATAAGTAACCACCTGTAGCCCAATATGTTTCCAAACTAACACCAAAAATTTTTCAGCAATTGCGGTGAAATATTCTATGCGGCGGTAATCTATTAAAAATTGTATAAAATTAATAGTGTCTGAATGCATCATCCCGTTCATAATTTCTTTCATTAAATATTTCTTATCTGAAGAATAAATCATTGGATTTTTGAGATAGTTTGTAAGTTCCGGTATAGCAGAGAAAACTATTATCAAATCACTAATATCACAAGTAATTTTATTAAGATTCTTTTTTGATTTTGCCAAATCTAAAAGCGCACGGGCATAAGGTCCCGAAACCTTAGAAACTACAACTGTATTTCCCATTACTTTCTCCTATAAATTTAATGCAATTATCAACTAATTCTCTTTGTGTATCAAAGTCTAGACGTTTTTGCAAAACGAGTATAACTTTATTCAATGCAAGTTTTACAATTTCTTTTTTAATTTCTTGAAATGTTTGTTGTTCTCTATAAGCAATAGACAATTTAGTTGTCTCGATATCCCGTGAAAGTTCTTCTAGCGCTCGATCACGATTAGTTATTGCTAAAGTTTGTTTTAACTTATCTTTATCCACGTTAATTTTTTCAATAATCAATTTCGATTGATTTAATTGAATACGAGTTTCTATTAGTCGTTCAGACGCTTCTTTTAATCCTCGTTCTGCATCTTGCACACGATTCAAAATATTTTGTTTACGTTCTAATAGAGAAACTTGTAATATATTGCCAACAAAATTAAATAAAACAATAATCAAAATACCAATGTTAATAATATTGGTTTCAAACAGATCCGTATTAATATTCAGACTCAATAGTAACAAATTGTTCATATTCTTTATTAATGGGTGTTAAAATAAATTGTTGATAAAAATGTAATTTAATAATTAATTATTAGTATTAAGCAAATTTAGATTAAACTCATTTCTGATTTGCTGGTTAAACATTTGTTTAAAATTTTTTTACTAATTGAGTCTACCTCAGTTTCTAATATGTTTAGAGTGTTATCTTTATCATTCATTAAACGCAAAATTAATTCGTCTTGAATAGTCGCACCTATTTCTTGTTTTGTAATATTTAATTCAAAATCAAAAATTTCTTTATAAATTTTTCGGCAAAGATTAATTTCCAATTCGGCCCCTTTTTGAGCGTGAATAACTTCTTTTTCATATGCTTCTTTGATATTATTTATTACAGTAATTAATTCTGCGGCATTAGTCAAATTGGAAACAATATATTCATTTCTATCTTTTATAACTGAGAGTATTGGGTTATACAGTACTAGATTTAATACTAACATTAGTATTAAAAATTGAATACTTACTAACCCTAATGTGGCATTGAAATCAAATAATCCTCCTGAAGCTATGGGTGAGTTAAAATTCATTAAGTGGTAAATAGGCATTATACAATTTGATAAATTTTAATTCTGATAATAACGGATTTCTATTATAGGAATAGAGAAAATCTATTCCTATGCTAATTAATAAAATTTAACTAACAAATGGATTTGCAAATAAAAGAGCTAAAGCAACTACTAAGCCATAAATTGTCAATGCTTCCATAAAAGCAAGGCTTAATAATAAAGTACCGCGTATTTTATTTTCTACTTCAGGTTGACGTGCTATGCCCTCAACCGCTTGACCTGCGGCTGTTCCTTGACCTATTCCTGGGCCTATAGCAGCTAAACCAACAGAAAGTCCTGCACCAACAACAGATGCGGCAGCAATTATTGAATCCATATTTTTTGTTTTTTTTTATTAGTAATATGTTTTTGTATTGATTTTGACAAAAAAAAATCTATTTTTTCATTTTTACTCTATTCAAGTGCCTCGTGTATATAAGCTGCAGCTAATGTTGAAAAAATTAACGCTTGAACAGAACCTGCAAAAATCCCTAATGCCATTATTGGTAATGGAATAAATATCGGAATCAGTAGCACTAAAACTGAAATTGTCAATTCGTCTGCCAGTACATTCCCAAATAAACGAAAGCTTAAAGATAAAGGTTTTGTAAAGTCTTCAAGAATGTTAATGGGCAATAGAATTGGTGTTGGCTCTAAATATCGCTTAAAATATCCTAAACCTTTTTTTCGTAATCCACCATAGAAATAAGCTAATGAAGTTAGTAATGCTAAGGCAGCGGTAGTATTTATATCATTTGTCGGGGCTGCTAATTCACCTTCGGGTAAAATAATTAATTTCCAGGGGATAATCGCGCCTGCCCAATTACAACCAAAAATAAATAGAAAAAGTGTACTAACAAAAGGTAGCCAATTTCGATAGTAACTTTCACCTAATTGATTTCGTGCAATATCTTGTGTAAACTCAACGGTGGCTTCTGTGAAATTTTGCCAGTTTTCAGGTATGCGATTCAAATTCTTCGCTCCAAGATATGACAATATGAGTAATAAAGTTATTACAACCCAACTAACAATAAACACTTGTCCATGTAAAATCAATCCACCAATATTCCAGTAATAATGTGTTCCGATCTCTACATTTGCAAGTAGCAGCGAATTATTTATTAAATGCATTGGATAATCTTTTAAAATAAACAAACAATTGCAATCCTAACATGAATACATTTGAATCATCTTAGCTTTATGAACATTTTTTATTATAAAGCAGGTAAAAAAATTACAAGTCAATACTTCAAAATCCATAATTTTTAAATTTTTGCAAGTGAAAATGAACGCTTAATGCAATAAACAACCGTTTATTTTTTTAGTCGTTTACGTTTCGCACGACCCACATAAATACTATCCGCTAAAGCTTGTATTATGTATTTAATCGAATTTATTCCATCATCATTTCCAGGTATTGGAAAATCAGCTAAATCTGGGTCACAATTACTATCTAAAATAGAAATTATTGGAATCTTTAATTTTTTGGCTTCACGAACTGCGGTCTTATCATAATTTTGATCCACTATAATAATGATATCTGGTCTCCGTTTCATTTTTTTTATACCTCCTAAGGGACCTTTTAATTTTCCTAATTTTTTACGTAAATTCGATGCTTCTTTTTTTGATAAAGAAGCGAGTAAAGTTTCATTTTCCTCTAAATCAATTAGAGTTTTAAGGCGGTTTCTTACTGTTCGCCAATTCGTTAAAAGTCCACCGTACCAACGCTGATTTATGTAAAAAGATCCTGATCGAATAGCTTCCTCTTTTATAATATTACGAGCTTGGGGTTTCGTACCAACGAACAAAAACGTTTTTTTTTCTTCAGCTGCTTTTCTGACAAACCTGCAAGTTTTTTTGAGCAATTGATGAGTTTGTATTAAATCTATAATATGAATACCGTTTAATTCTGAATAAAGATATGGAAACATTTTTGGATTCCAATATGAAATTTTGTGACCTAAGTGAACACCCGATTTTAAAAGTTGGGCTACTGTAACATTAACCATACTTATTTTGAAATTTTGAAAAAAAATTGATACGTTTATCTTATCATAAATTTTTTTAAAGTTAAGTGTCGGTTTTTAAGTTGACATTTAAAAATGAAGAGTTTTGAAACGATTTAAAACCAGTTCCAGCTGGAATTAAACGTCCTAATACAACATTTTCTTTTAATCCTCGTAACCAATCAACTCGTCCCTCTATGGCCGCTTTTATTAACATACGGGTTGTTTCTCGAAAACTTGCTGCAGATATAAAACTTTCAGTCATTAGAGAAATCTTAGTGATTCCAAGAATAACGGGTTCATATTCCATTTCAGTTTTTCCCGCATGTATTAGGGCAGTATTCATATAACATATAGATGCAAAATCAAAGTATTCTCTTGGAATAGTAAACATAAGTAGACTAGAATCTGCTATTTTAACTTTAGACGTCATTTGTTTAACAATAATTTCAACATGTTTATCAGCTATATATACTCCCTGAGAACGATAAACGCCTTGTATCAAACCGACTAATAATGTTTGAATACCAGTAAAACTACGAAGAGCTGCTGTTTGTAAACTATAAAATCCACAGAAATAATTAAAATATGTATAAAGGATCAGGTGTGGGTTTAATGAATCTTCGACCTCAATTGGTTGACCCACCCGAACGAGTTCTCCTTTTTTAATGGGTAAAGACAATGATGTTCTGCTACGATATTGTTGTCGTTTAAGCTTTTCAATAACAAGAATTAATGTGAAATCCTCGTCATCATCATCTTTAAATTTTACAATACCTGGACTTTTAATAAGTAGATTAGGTTTGTTTCGAAGACGTGCTTCAAATAATTTTTCAATACGCGGTAAACCACTAACGATATCATCGTTTAACGGACGAATAGCCGTTAGTTGGCACAATATTTCATTTTGTTTAATTAATTGCCCGTGATTAACAAATAAAACAGTTCCAGTTGAAATATAGTAAGGTTTACTTATACGTAAAACGGTTTTATTCGATTTTAAGTTTGGAACAACATAACCAGAATAATCGGAATATTGATTATTTCCTATTGGATCACCAACTACTATAAAATTTGAATTTTTGCCTGTGTTTTTATAACTTGTGTAATTTAATAAAGTAGAAATAAGTAAACGTTTTTTTAAGACATTATTTACATTCTTTAATTCTTTAATCTTCGTTTTTTTAGTAACGTAATTATTTATAGTTGCGATGGTTGAGTATGCTTCAACATATTGGTTATTAGATATAAAAGATGAAATACGAGTATTGTCTTTCGACATATTATTTCCCGTTACAGATATTTGATACGCACTTAAAAATGTTAATTTAGCCCATTTTGATTTTTTACTTTTAATTGATTTGCAAGTAAATTTTAAAAACTTATTTTTTTTTATAGGATAATCTAGAATAATTTTAATAAAGGATACTTCTGAAATTAGTTTTTCGTTTTTTTCAAAATTTAATTTCGTAAAAAACTTAAAATTAATTTTATTAAGAAAATAAAAAGTACGTTTTAATAAATAAAAAGAAGGGTTAGAAATAGCAAATTGTAATACAGGTTTGCATTTTATTGTAAATTTTTTAAGCCAAGTATAACAGTCAGGATCATTTTGATTAATCGCATTTGTGATTTCAAATTGAGACAAACTTGAAGTATAAATAGAGTGACAAAAATTACATCGATCAAGTCCGATTTTAATAATTTCACCGGGAAATACTATTCTCTGTGAAATAAAAAAGCATTCTTCTCTATCTTCAATTGGTTTTACTAGACAAATATGAAATTTATCGATTAAATTACCTGAAGTTAGTTCTTTGTCAAAATAAAACAGTTGACTAAATTTATCAAACGAATAAATTTTTGTTGTTATTTGCCCAAAATTAGCGAGATTATAGTGATTTTCGTCGAGTCTAAAATCTAGCATTGTACTCATTCGTTTTTTAAGATAAATAAAAACTGATTCATTTTCTTTAAAAACTGAATTAGGTAAAAGAGTAAATAAATTACTAAAAAATCTAAAATTAGATTTCGAATTGGAAATTTTAGCAATTCCGGATAAGGAAAGTGTTACTTTTGTTTGTGTTATTGCGTTATTACTCGCAATAACCGCGTTGGGTTTTTTAATACGTATGTTAGGAGAGATATCGTAGACTAAACCTGAGGCAATCCAAATTAGACCATTATCGATTGATCCACGCTTTTTATTATATCTTAAATTCTGAACTTGAATTTCTCCAGAAACACTACTCCGAACATTTTTAAGCTGTTTAATTATTTGACGATTAGACTTAGGTATTTCTATAATTAAATCATTTGGTTTGACTATAGATTTATTTTGAACAAAAATCAACATATCAATAAGAATAGGAATTTTTATTATCTTTTTTTCATTTGTTAATATGTAAATGTAACTGTTATTTTTAGCTTTTAAAGCCATTTGGCCATAAGATGTTCGTATCAGAACTGATTTTAAGTCAGTCTTAAATAAAATTTGGCCAAGATTTTGACTTCTAATTTGATTGCGACTTTTTCCTTTAAATACACCTCCAGTATGAAAAGTTCGCATTGTTAATTGAGTACCCGGTTCGCCGATAGATTGCGCGGCAATTATTCCAATGACTCCGCCTAGTTCCACTAATTCACCTTGTGAAAGATCCCACCCATAGCATTTTTGACAGATCGATTTACTTGCTTCACAAATTAGCGGTGAACGGACTATAACATTGTTCGAAAAATCCTTGGAATTAATTTGTTCAGAAGTTAAAGCATCCCCCGCATTTAAAAAATTTTCATTTTTTAAATTATTTAACACTGGTTTTATGAGAACCCTTCCAATATAACGATCCAACCTTTTTAGTTTTGGTTTAAAAATTAATCGAATACCTTTCTTAGTACCACAATCCAGCTCGCGAATCACAACATGTTGAGCAACATCTACTAATCTACGTGTTAAATACCCCGAATCGGCTGTTCTTAAAGCAGTATCCACAATTCCTTTTCTCGCACCATAAGACGAAATAACATAGTCTGTAACAGTTAAACCTTCACGGAAATTGGCTTTAATCGGCAATTCAATAATTTGTCCTTTTGGATCGGACATTAGTCCTCGCATTCCTATTAATTGCCCAACTTGAGAAATATTACCTCGAGCTCCTGAAAATGCCATCATATAAACGGGATTTAAAGGATCAATGGCATTAAAAAATTCCACTAATTGAGTTTTCAATAATTCACTAGTACTATGCCAAGTATCGATTACTTTTTGAAAGCGTTCAACCTCATTCACACTTCCGCGTTTTTCATACAAATATGTTAATTTAATATCGGTATTATTATTTTTGAATAATGAGTATTTAACCGATGGAACTTTTAAATCTTCGATACTAATTGAAATACCTGCCTGTGTTGCAAAAGAAAATCCGGATCTTTTAAAAATATCCACCAATTTTCGGGCTTTCATAGAGCCATAAGAATGAATAATTAAATGAATTATTGATTTAAGTTCTTTTTTATTAATGGTTTTATTATAGAAAGGTTTAGGGTTCATATTAAGTTAAAATAGAGTAAATTAAATTGTTGAATAAGACTCGACCTGGTGTTGTTAAAATATATTTTACTAAAATTTCACCAGAATAAGAACGTCGTATTTGGTAATCATTGTATCGATATAAAACACTAAAATCGGGTAAAATAATTGTGTTTAATAAAATAGATTGTTTAGAATTTTCAAAATTAACCATATCTCTTAACCAAATAGAAGAATGTAATTTTAATTTACCACAATTATAAGCTAAAATTACGTCCTCTTTATTTGAAAAGTAATTATGATTTCCCAATAGTTGCGTTTGTTTTTGCGAAGTTAGATAATGCATCCCAAGTACCATATCTTGGCTTGGTAAAATGATAGGTTCGCCTGTTGCTGGTGAGAGAAAGTTGTTTGTGCTTAGCATTAATAAATACGCTTCTGTTTTTGCCATAATTGACAAAGGAATATGTACGGCCATTTGATCACCGTCAAAATCGGCATTAAAAGCTGGACATACTAATGGGTGAAGTTTTATAGCTCGACCACTAACAATTATAGGTTCAAAAGCTTGAATACCTAATCGGTGCAATGTTGGTGCCCGATTTAAAAATATTGGAAATCCTTTCATAATTTTTTTCATAATTCCCCAAATTTTTATGTCTTTTTCTTTTATCCATTTTTGTGCCATTTTTAAATTACGTGTATGACCCTTTTTAAATAGCTCACGAATAATAAAAGGTTGAAATAGTTCACAGGCCATTTCATAAGGTAATCCGCATTGATTTAGTCTCAATTCTGGACCAACAACAATTACTGAACGGCCGGAATAGTCAACTCTTTTTCCCAATAAATTTTGACGAAAACGTCCTTGTTTACCGGATAAAATATCGGATAGCGACCTTAATGGACGATTATTTAAGTTTACGGCTTTTTTTTCACGACGTGCATTATCAATGAGCGCGTCTACTGCTTCTTGCAGCATTCTTTTCTCATTTCTAATAATTATTTCTGGAGCGTATGTATCACAAAATCGTGTGAGACGTATATTACGATGTATAACACGTTGATAAAGTTCATTCAAATCTGAAGTCGCCAATCGCCCACTTTCAAGTGGGACCATTGGTCTAAGTGCTGGTGGTAACACAGGGATTAGTGGCAATAACATCCAGGTTGGATCTGTATTAGTTGCAATAAAATTTTCTAAAATTCGAATTCTCTTAAGAAGTCTTCTTTTTGCCATTTCTGTTTTTTCGGAATTCTCGGTCGTTTCTCCTGCTTCTGTTAGCATTTGTATGTATTCATCGCGACAATCGTCCGCCGTCTTTTGAAGATCCACACTCTGTAAAAGATGAAAAAGTAATTCTGTTCCCGCTGGGGTATTTATATCTCCATAGGCTCCTTCTGCGAAATTCTTTAAGCTAGATTCTGTAACTTCTATATGGTTAAAATATACGATTTCAATTAGGTCACTTTTCTTCATTCCTAAAATAATTGCCATATAGCTTGGAAAACCTCGAACGTACCAAATATGAGCTACTGGATATGTTAATTCTATATATCCCATTCGATATCGTCTTACACGAGATTCTGTGACATCTACACCGCATACTTCACATTTTAAAACTTCTTGTTGACGCAATTTGTTATATTTACCACAACTGCATTCCCAATTTTTTACAGGCCCAAAAATTCGCTCACAAAATAAACCGCCGATTTCTGGTTTTAAGGTTCTATAATTTATAGTTTCTGGTGATACGACTTCACTATTATCCCTATTTATATAAATGTCATTTGGATTTTGTGCCCAATACTTAACACGTTCAGGAGATGCCAAGTTTATTCTTATGTAATCAAAATTATCTTCCATTTTTAGTATTTAAATAAAATTTTTTTATTTTAGATTATATCACAAATTCTATTTTTTATTATAGTTGGTTTTGGTTTTAGAAGATAAAAGCGTTAATTTTTTTTCATATTCATAAACCAAATCAATTTCAGCTTCACTTGAATACTCAGGAACTTCTTTTCGAAGTTTGTATAAGGAAATATCAAGACCCAAAGAGTGAAGTTCACTCATTAAAGCTTTAAATGCTTCCGGAATGTCTGGTTTTGCTATATCCTCACCGCTTATGATTGTTCTCAAAATTTTATTTCTTCCATCTATATCATCAGATTTAGTAGTTAATAATTCCCGAAGGGTATATGCGCAACCAAATGCTTGCAAAGCCCAAACTTCCATTTCTCCAAATCGTTGACCCCCAAGACGTGATTTACCACCTAATGGTTGCTGACTAATTAAAGCATAAGGCCCTGTTGAGCGAGCATGCATTTTATCGTCAATCTGATGAATTAGCTTTAGCATATATGCTTGCCCAATTAAAACTGGATTATCGAACAAAAGCCCGGTTCGGCCGTCGCGGAGTGTCACACGACCCGGCGAAGAGTTATTAAATAACCATGGTTCATTTAATTCATTTGCAGCTTTTGACAGATACCAGTTGACTAAATTTCTTGATGCTTCAATTCCATACATTTCATCAAAGGGCCGAACCTTAAAACGTTTTTTTAATTTTGAACCTGCTAAACCTAGTAAACATTCAAAAATTTGTCCCACATTCATTCTTGACGGGACACCAAGAGGATTTAATAAGATATCAACTGAAATACCATTAGGTAAAAAAGGCATATCTTGCTTTGGTAGAATACGTGAAATTATACCTTTATTACCATGTCGTCCAGCTATTTTATCACCGACTTTAATTTTTCGACGGTTTGCAATAAATATTCGTACTAAACAAAGTCCTCCATCTTCAAGTAAATAATTTTTTGGATTTCGAAGCATACTAATTTTAATTACTCGACCGAGACTTCCTTTTGGAACACGTAAAGAACTATCATAAACATTTCGATGTTTTTCACCAAAAATAGCTTTTAGTAATAATCCCTCAGGTAAGTGGCCAGTTTCGCTCATCGGTGTAGATTTACCAACTAAAATATCTCCTGAGGTAACAAAGGTACCTTTATATATGATACCATGTGAATCTAAATCAGTTAAGTACTCGCCTTTAACGTAAGGTACGTCACGTGTAACTCTCTCTGCACCAAAATCAGTTACATTAACTTCCAAATCAAATTTCTCAATGTGAATTGATGTAAATAAATCTTCCTCAATAAGTCTTTCATTAATTAAAATTGCATCCTCGTAATTATAACCCTCCCATGGCATATATGCAACCAGTAAATTTTGTCCCAATGCTAATTCGCCTCCTGAAGTAGCAGGACCATCTGCTATTATTTGACCTGATGATACATGTTCATTTGGCCAAACAATTGGCCGTTGATTTATACACGTTTCCTGGTTCGACCGAACAAATTTTTGTAATTTATAAATAACAATTTCATTTTCAAGAGTTTCAATTGCGATCAATTGTGAAGATACATATTTTACAATCCCCCAAAATTTACTGACTAAAACTGAGCCCGAATCCGTTGCTATTTGATGTTCTAAACCAGTACCAACAATGGGCTTACTAGGATAAAGTAAAGGCACGGCTTGTCGTTGCATATTTGATCCCATTAATGCGCGATTTGCGTCATTATGTTCCAAAAAAGGAATCAACGAAGTTGCTAATGATATACTTTGAATTGGAGAAACTGAAATTAAATCTACATGGTTTGAAGATGCCATATTGAATTCATTTTGATGGCGAATAGGAATCGCGAATTCATCAGAAATAATTTTATTACTATTTATAATACTATCAGCTAGAGTAGTTGGAATTTTCTCTTCCTCTTCTGCTGTTAAATAAATCGGTACCTCGGTATCTAAAATTTCGCCTTTAGATACTTTAAAAAATGGAGTTTCAAGAGACCCTAATTCATTTACTCGCGTGTAAGATGCTAAAGACATTAGTAATCCAACATTTTGTCCTTCTGGAGTATCAATCGGACAAATTCGCCCGTAGTAACTAGGATGAATATCGCGTACTGCTAATGATAAACGCTCGCGATTTAATCCTCCTGGTCCCAAACTAGTAATTCGACGTTTATGTGTTAAACTTGCAATTGGATTAGTTTGATCCATAAACTGGGATAGTTGACTTGATCCAAAGAATTCATTTATTGTCGCTATCAATGGTTTTGAATTAAGAAATGGGCTTATTTCTCCGGCTGGAAATTCTGAATCCGTAAGTTTTTCACTAATTGAGCGTCTTAATCTTGCTAAACCAACATTGACTTGAAGTTGTAACAATTCTCCAACAGAACGAATTCGACGATTTTTTAAATCGTCAATATCGTCAATATTACCAAGACCACTATGTAATTTGATCAAATAATTGGTTATTGCGATTATGTCATCAATAGTGATATTTGAAACATGTTCAGGAACAGATAGACAAAATTTATCATTTAATTTTTTTCGACCGGTTTTTCCAAGATCGTAAAATTTACTATTGAAAATACGTAAAAAAATATTGCCACTAATATCTGTAATATCATTTGATGGATTTTGTTTATTGGGACTTAAAAAATTAAATTTAAATGATTCAAGATTTTCTGTGTAGTCATCAATATAATTTTTTACGGGATCCGAAATTTGTTTAAGAATAAATTGGGCTTCAGCGGAAGTATATTTAATATTACATAACTTTAAAAGATCACTGACTTTTATGATATTCAGTTTATTAAGTCGGATGAATACATCTTTAGTTTTTACATCGTATTCAAATTTTATCCATGAACCGCGTTTTGATATTAAAATCGCGCTATACTCTAATTTTTTTATATTTTTTTGTCGTTTATAATAAACACCCGGATTACGTATAATTTGATTTATAATTACTCGTTCACAACCATTAATCACAAAAGTTCCACCATTTGTCATTAAAGGGACCTCAGCCCATAGCACCAAAGCCTCTCGAACTAAATTATCTGTAATTAATTCTATTGGAACATAAATTTTTATTGAATAGGTTAAATCATATCTTTTACATTCAACAGGTGAGCATTTTGGACGTCTTAAAACAAATTCATCGCTATACGCTCGAATTTTTCGAGATGAGTTATTTATTAAATCAAGTAAGGACGCATACTTTCTAAGTTCTTGAGATAAACCACTTTCTAAAAACCAACAAAAACTATTTATACCTGTTTCAGAAAAATTCGGTATTGTAGTAACAAATAATTTTTTATTCATAATAAATATAATTCGAATTATTAAAAAATGCAGGAATTTTTAATATAAAAAACATACACATAGATTATTATTGCTTTTTAGTATAACGAAAACCTTTTTGCTTATAGTAGTATAGTACGGATCTTGAATATTAAATAATATTATAAAAAATAAATTTTTGGGGCTTATCTTATTCTACATCTTAGAATCAAATCCGTTTTAATAATAAAAATCAGAAGATGCTCTTCCCGTTGTTTTTAACCAATTTTGAGCCTCAATATAATTATTAGGTGCTAATCTAATCGCTTGCCGCCAATATTCGCCAGCTTTATCAAATAAATTTTTCGCTGTTTTCGCATTACGTTTTTCAAGAGCTTGAGTAGCTTGATAATGATAAATTATTGCTGTGTTATTTAATGCTTGTGGTAAATTAGAATTTAAATCTAAAGCTTGTTGATAATATTCTAATGCTCTTATATATTCACCATTATTTGCATACACAAGACCAATATTATATAGCACGAAACTTCGATCTTTAGGATCTTCTTCAAGTTGTAAAGATTCATAATAATTTTCTAATGCTTCCGCATAATCACCACCGGATTGAGCAGATAACCCGTCACGGTAATAAGCAAAAGCTTTTTTTTCTTGTTTACTGGCGGGAAACACTTTTAATAAAATATCTGCCATAATTGTGAATGTTTTATCGATAAAATTTTCATTTTTTTGAAGATTCATTTAGTTTTAGTTAAAAAAATTGTTTATTATATTACGACTAATTTCTATACAGTTAAAATTAACAGAAATTCTAAAATTAATAGTATTTTACAATGGTTATTGGAATTGCTATTTTATTATAGCACAATTTTCTATCTTTATCACGATTTAGGGTATTAAAAATTAACTAATAAACTTTTTGTTTCATAAAATTTATTTTACACAATATTTTTTGATATTAAAAATTATTATAAGAGTATAAAATTGTGCTATAATAAAATAGCAATTCAAAAAATCATTATAATGTACTACGTATAAAATTTTTTTATCTTTTTATTCAAAAAAATACAAAAACAGCGATTAAATGATTAAAAAAAGAGACAAAAAGACGAAAACATCAACTACTCTCCCTATAGAAATACTGTCAGTATATTTGGATGATCAAAAGCGAATCTTATCAAGACGTACAAATGAGTTGCCTATAAAATACCAACGTAGATTAACAAAAGAAATTAAGAGAGCCCGCATAATTGGCTTACTGCCTTTTACAATTGAAGCGGAATACTAAATTTAATCAATATAATTGAATTAAAAAGATGATAATTTTTTTATCTTATTTGTTTTCTAAAAATTTTAACAAAAATTTATATTTCATAATATCCGTACTTATTTAGGATTAGTCGTATGATAACTATCTATTTTCGAGAAGCATAATATTCAAACTCCTAAAAATTTATTTGGTATAACCTACTAACATTGATTCAAATTTTTATATTCGTGTTTAACCGGTAATAGTTGTATTAAATTTCGAAGTGAACTAAAAAATAATTTTAGATCTTAATGTATATATTATTTAATTAAAAAGTACATCAATTGTAATATTTAATCATTCAAATTGTTATCTCTCAATTTATCTTTCTATTTACAGCATTACTTTAAGTCATACTTGAAACCTGGTTGATAAATCTAATAAAAAATAAATTTAAAAATAAATGTTTGAAGTAAATACGCAGCAAGGTTTTGTAACACAAGTTATTGGGCCTGTTTTAGATATAGAATTTCCAACAGGTTTACTACCAAAAATTTACAATGCAATTAGTGTTACAAATACAAGTGGTTCAGTTGTTGTTTGTGAAGTACAACAATTACTAGGTGACAATAAAGTTCGCGCTGTATCAATGAGCTCGACTGATGGTATGAAACGCGGTACTTTAGCTATTGATACAGGAGCACCTATTAATGTACCTGTAGGTAGCCCTACTTTAGGGCGAATTTTTAATATTTTAGGCCAACCTGTTGATGAAATGGGAGAAGTAGATACTTCAGAAACATTGCCTATTCATCGTGATGCACCTGCTTTTACCGATTTAGAAACAAAGCCGTCTGTTTTTGAAACAGGTATTAAAGTTGTTGATTTATTAGCACCTTATCGTCGTGGAGGAAAAATAGGTTTATTTGGTGGTGCAGGTGTGGGTAAAACTGTTTTAATAATGGAATTGATAAACAATATTGCAAAAGCACATGGTGGAGTATCTGTATTTGGTGGTGTAGGCGAACGAACCCGTGAAGGAAATGATTTATATATGGAAATGAAGGAGTCGGGTGTAATTAATGAAAAAAATCTTTCTGATTCAAAAGTTGCGCTATGTTATGGACAAATGAATGAACCGCCGGGTGCGCGCATGCGAATTGGCTTAACGGCATTGACAATGGCTGAATATTTTCGTGATGTCAATAAACAAGATGTCTTATTATTTATTGACAATATTTTTAGATTTGTACAGGCTGGGTCTGAAGTATCAGCTCTCCTAGGACGTATGCCGTCTGCTGTTGGCTACCAACCAACTTTAGCAACTGAAATGGGCGCTCTGCAAGAGCGGATTACATCAACAACACAAGGGTCTATTACTTCAATTCAGGCCGTTTATGTTCCTGCAGATGATTTAACGGATCCGGCACCTGCTACCACATTTGCCCATTTAGATGCAACAACTGTATTATCTCGCGGTTTAGCCGCTAAAGGGATCTATCCAGCAGTTGATCCACTCGACTCAACATCAACTATGTTACAACCGGAAATTGTTGGAGAAGAGCATTATACGACTGCACAAAAAGTTAAACAAATTCTTCAAAAATATAAAGAGTTGCAAGATATCATTGCTATTTTAGGAATTGATGAGCTATCAGAGGATGATAAATTAGCAGTGGCTCGCGCCCGAAAAATTGAACGTTTTTTGTCACAGCCATTTTTTGTGGCTGAAGTTTTTACTGGTTCTCCCGGAAAATATGTATCTTTATCAGAAGCAATAAAAGGCTTTAATATGATTCTTGATGGAGAATTAGATGATCTACCGGAGCAAGCTTTTTATTTAGTCGGAAATATTGATGAAGCAATAAATAAAGCTGAAAGCTTATAGTCATTTACAGTTAAGAAGTTAAAATGAGTTTAAAGATTAGTGTAGTTACTCCTGAAAAAGTTTTTTTAACCAGTGAAGCTCAACAAATTATATTGCCTTCTATATCAGGTCGTGTTGGAGTTTTAACAGGACATGCCCCATTTGTGACTATTTTAAAACCGGGTCTTCTTCGGTACGAAGGTACGACAGGATTATGGGTTCCTGCTGTCATTTACGGAGGGTTTGCAGAAGTAATAAATAATAAAGTTACAATTTTAGTTAACGGTGCAGAAGAAGTTAAGCCTTTTAATGATTTAGATGATGTTCAACTTGAAATGGTGGATTTAATTGAAAAATTTCAAAAATTAAAAATGGAAGGATTAAAAGGTAGTGAATTAGATTTCGCTTTATCAAAAATGCAAATTGCACAAGCTCGAGTGTTCGCGATTGAATATGTAAGAAAAAATTACCCATTATAAAAATAATTAAAAATTATGGATTTAATTATAAAAAACAAAGAGTTTAAATTTATAAAAATTGGACAAATAAGTTTGAATCAAGAAACTGTTGAATTATCTGTTTCAGACCACATTGAAGAATTTAGACAACGATTTTTTCAAGTTTTAGGCTTCGCATTATTTAGCATCAGCGTAATTTTTATAAAAATTACGCTAATAGTCGAATTCTTAGAAATACCTGTTAAAGAAATAAAATTTATTCAATTATCCCCGGGTGAGTATTTTCTTTCAACTGTTAAGATAGCGTTTTATGGGGGTTTATTATCGAGTTTACCATTTTTAATTAGCCAATTGATTCTATATATACTACCGGGTTTGACTCAATCGGAAAAAAAATATATTCCCCCTATACTAATTGCATCTGTAATTTTATTTAATAGTGGGTTGCTATTTGCTTATTATGTATTAATTCCAGCGGCTGTAACTTTTTTTATTAATTATAGCAAAAACATAATCGAGCCCTTGTGGTCATTTGATCAATACTTTGATTTTGTTCTTTTCCTTTTTTATAGTACCGGGGTATCATTTCAAGTTCCAATTATTCAAATAATTGCAGGCTTAACCGGCTTAATTAGTGGAAAGCAAATGTTCTATTATTGGCGTTATGTAATTTTAATCACTACAATTATTAGTGCAGTATTAACACCATCGACTGATCCAATTACGCAACTGTGTTTATCAATCGCAATACTTTTTTTATATTTTATTGGCGCAACCGTACTAGTTATTTATAGAAGATAAAACCGGCAATTAATGCTTTTGCATGGAAATTGAAAAAAAATTATTTGATGGCAATATAAAAACTTTGGAAGTTTTTAAAAAAAAATGAAAAAAATTATACAACAATTATTTAGCTTAACTATATTAAATAACACTAATTTATTGGTTGCTCCAAGTAATGCTTATCCTGTGTATGCCCAACAAGCTTATGCAAATCCACGTGAAGCAAATGGTCGTATAGCATGTGCAAATTGTCATTTAGCGCAAAAACCGGTTTCTATTGAATCTCCATCTGCAGTTCTACCGGATACTGTTTTTGAAGCTGTAATAAAGATTCCGTATGATACCAATAAAAAACAATTATTGGCTAATGGTCAACGAGGTCCTTTAAATGTTGGTGCAGTTTTAATATTACCAGATGGATTCAAGTTAGCACCAAGTAATCGCATACCTGATACAATCAAACAGAAAAACAAAGGGGTTTATATTTCGCCGTATAGTGCAAAATCGGAAAATATTTTAGTTGTTGGTCCTATTTTAGGCGACAAAAATAAAGAAATAGCGTTTCCTATATTAGCGCCCGATCCTATTAAATCGAAAGAAATAAATTTTCTAAAATATCCGATATACGTCGGTGCAAATCGCGGACGCGGTCAAATTAATCCTAATGGGGAGAAATCGAATAACAATCCAGTTCTATCAAATGCTAGTGGAAAAATTAATGATATCCATCAAAATACAAATGGCACTTATGACATTAGTATTAAAAACAGTGAAGGAGGAATTGTTGATAGTAAAACAACAAAGGGTGTAGATATAATTGTTAAACCTGGACAATTAATAACTAAAGATTCGCCTTTAACAATTGATCCAAATGTTGGAGGATTTGGACAGGTAGAAACAGAAATAGTGCTACAAAATTCAAATCGAATTATAGGTTATCTAGTTTTCTGTATAGCAATTGTGCTATGTCAGAGTTTTTTAATTATTAAAAAGAAACAATATGAAAGAGTTCAAATTGCAGAAATGAATTTTTAAATACTACGAAACTGGTGTTATTATACCAGTTTTTATTAATATTTATAATAATAGAAAATGAAACACATTTTATCAGTTTTAGTAGAAAATGAGCCAGGTGTCCTAACCCGTGTAACAGGGCTTTTCGCTCGTCGAGGTTTTAATATAGAGAGTTTGTCAGTTAGTCCCTCCCTAGACGAAAATATATCTCAAATAACAATGGTTGTATATGGTGATAAACGAACTATTGAACAGATAGTGAAACAATTATATAAATTATTAAATGTACGAAAAGTTCAAAATTTTAACTATATTTCAAATATAACTCGTGAGTTAATGCTTATAAAACTTAAAATGTCTATAAAAACTCGTGCCGAAATTTTAGATATAATAAAAATTTTTAATGCCAACATTGTGGACTTTTCACAAAATATTATAACAATTGAAGTCACTGGAGAAACAGAAAAACTTATTTCTATTGAATCCGAATTAAAAAAATTTGGAATTATTGAATATGCAAAAACGGGAAAAATCGCTTTAGTTCGAAATCTGGACAATATAAAAGATCGAACAATTGGAATCTGAATTTTTATAGGAGAGGAGGGACTTGAACCCTCACGACTATAAAGTCAACGGATTTTAAGTCCATTGTGTCTACCATTCCACCACTCTCCCTTTTTCTGGTGAGGCGGCACCCAGATTCGAACTGGGGAATAAAGGATTTGCAATCCTCGGCCTTTACCACTTAGCTATACCGCCTTTTAAGTCTATATATTCTCTCGGTCTATTATATATCAAAAATATAGATTGGGGCAAGAGTTAAATTGATATAGCATAAAATACATCTTTTCTTTAAATTAAACATTTCAGATAATTAAAACTGCTAATCGATACCACAATAATATTAACAAAATTAAAATGTTTATATCTAAAGAAATACGAAGTTGATTTTTTGTTGGATTTCGCAATAGTATGATCATTAAAACGAAAATTGTTATTACTGTAAAACTTATATCAAACCAACCCAAAATCATTTATTATTAAATTAGTTGAACTCTTAATAAAATGAAACCTAATGAAATTCCTACTAAGGTCATTGCACAGCAAATTATTGCGGTTGAAATAATTTCACTCATAAATATATTCCATAATAATTAAAATCCATTTCGCCCCCAAACAACTAATGATAGAGAATAGGTAAACATAACCATTAAACTTGCATAACCTAAACTTAAAATATCCATTTTATTGTTAAGCGTAAACGTTAAATACATTCATTTTTTTTAAAGTTTGAACTTATTTTGTTTGGGTCAATTGTATAAAGTTAAAACAGCGAGTTAAGAATTTAAATTAAAATTTTTTATAATTAAACCTTCAAATAATTTTTGATACACTCGAATTATTTTTTAATAATAACACCCATATTTTTTGCTGTTCCGGCTACGATTTTTATTGCATCAGAAAGCTTTTGAGTATTCAAATCCGGTAATTTTTCCATAGCAATTTCTTTAAGTTGTAACTCACTAATTGAACCTACATTTTTTTTATTGGGTTCTCCAGATCCATTCAATATGCCGGCTGCTCTCGATATTAATACAGATGCCGGGGGTGTTTTTAAAATAAAAGAAAAACTTCGATCCTCAAAAGCTGAAATTTCTACAGGTATAATCAAATTACCTTTATCCGCTGTACGAGCATTATATTCTTTACAGAAATTTACAATATTCAAACCGTGCTGACCTAGCGCTGGTCCCACCGGTGGTGCGGGACTTGCCTTACCAGCAGGTAAGGCGAGTTTTATAACGGCAACAATTTTTTTTGGCATTTACTTATATAAGGTATCTATTTTTATAATTCTAGTTTACATCTAATTTAGCTTAATTGTAAAATTAAGCAATAAAATTTTTTAAAATCAAATAAGATCTCGTTTGTCATACAAATATGGATATTTCTAATTTACTAATAAAAATAAACTTTCTCTTTTTAAATTCACGCCGCGTCCTGGAGGATTTGAACCCACGGCATTAGGTTTTGGAAACCCACGTTCTACCAACTGAACTAAGGACGCCTTCGGTTATTATAATTAAATTTTGGAGGTGTGTAAATATTTAAATTTAAAAAGTATAATTTTTTCAAGTTTTTTGAATAAAACAATAAAATTCGAGTTAATCAGAATAACCTATTGAATTTTATTAAAACTAATTCGTTGACATCATTGAACCTTTATAATAACATAGATTCTAAAAGTTTTTAATTACTTACTATTATAATTATGCAAAAATTTAATTAATATTAACTATGTATATAATGGGTTTAAGAAAAATTTCCATAGATCTTGTAACATATCGCCAATAATATGATAAGAAAGGTTACCTTCTTATTTAATCACAATTTTAATAAAAATGGCTAAAAATAAAGGGACTCGTGTGATAATTACACTCGAATGTATCGAATGCCGATTAAAAAAACATAATAAATTAAAAGGTATTTCACGCTATATTACAATGAAAAATCGACGCAATACACCTCATCGATTTGAGATCAAAAAATTTTGTTCGTATTGTAATTATCATACGATCCATAAAGAAATTAAATAGAATATAGTCGAAGCTTTTATAGAAAACAAAAATGTTAAAACAATGTATTAAAATTAAAACTCGACAATCTGCGTCCAAACGATATCGTAGAACAAAAAGAAAAAAATTTTTATATAAACGACCATATAAATCTCACATTTTAGAAAAAAAATCACCGAAACAAAAACGAAATCTTAGCACTTGTTCAATTGTTTGTAAAGGAGATGCCAAAAATATAAATAATATGCTACCCTATTTAGACTATTAAATGCACATTTATTTTATGGTACGTATCAAACGTGGTAATGTAGCCAAGAAAAGAAGGAAATCTATCTTAAAATTAGCAAAAAGTTATAAGGGTACACATTCTAAATTATTTAGAACAGCAAATCAACAGGTACTTAAAGCTAAGTGCTACTCTTATGTAGGTCGAAAACTGATAAAGCGTGTTCAACGTCAAAAATGGATCTCTTGTATCAATACTTATGCTCGTCGACAGGGGAAAAATTACAGCTTAATAATTTCCACATTAAAAAAACAAAATATTGCCCTTAATAAAAAAATCCTAACTAATATTATAATTAATGACCCAGTTACATTTGATTATTTAGTGTTTAATAATTGTTAATTTATTTTTTAATTAAAAATATAAATTAGCGATTAATCGCTGGTGTAGCTCAGTTGGTAGAGCAACTGATTTGTAATCAGTCGGTCGGGAGTTCAAGTCTCTTCATCAGCTTAATTTTTTGTTTAATGAAACATTGGATTATATTAATACTAATATTTTTAATTTTTACATTTTTATAGTATTTCTTTAAATATGAATCTTCTAATTTTAAAGATATAGAGATATAAAAATTCGAAAATAATAGAAACGAATGAAATAGAAAAAATTAAATCTATTAATTGAGTTTTGCACTTTATTTTATTTAAAATCCAAATAGTTTAGTTTACTCAAATTTAATTTATAGATCTACATATATTTATTTATTGTTATATATGGATTTTTAATTGACTAAAAATGTCAAGGCTGGTTAAATAATCTTACAAATAAAATGTTAATTAATAAAAAAAATTATGTCACGTTATAGGGGACCACGAATTCGTATAGTGCGTCGCTTGGGTACACTTCCAGGTCTCACTACGAAAAAAACTAAGCGCGAGACTTTACCAGGTCAACATCGTAAAAATCGTAAAAGTCGCAATCGAATTTCTAGCTATGCAATACGTTTGCAAGAGAAACAGAAGCTGCGTTTTAATTATGGGATAACAGAAAACCAACTTTTAACTTATGTTAAAAAATCGAAACGTTTAAAAGGAGCAACCGGTTCCGTTCTTTTACAACTTTTAGAAATGCGTTTAGATAATATTATTTTTCGATTAGGCTTTGGTAATACTATCCCGGCTAGTCGGCAATTAGTGAATCATGGTCATATTCTTGTTAATGGAAAAAAAGTCACAATTCCAAGTTTTCAATGTCATCCGAATGATACAATAGAAGTACGGAATAATTTGCATTCGCAAAAATTAGTGCGTGGATTTTTAAAAAGTAAGGCAGATAATTCGGTCCCCAGTTTTCTTGACTTTAAATATGAAAATTTAACTGGAAACGTAAAACGAATCGCTTCACGTACTGAGGCTAATATACGAATTAATGAATTGCTAATCGTTGAATACTATTCGAGGAAATGAATAAGGCCGTTTATATTCCTTTTTCAATCTATATATTAAATAATTAATACATTAGTTTTTATTTATAATATTTTAATTTTGAATATCTAATATAACTGGAAAAAAATAAATAGTAAAACAATCGACTTTTTGTAAAAATTAACCGACGGAATTTTCTAATTTTAAACTTAATAGTCTATCAGCCTCAATTGAAAATTCCATCGGTAATTTTAAAAAAACATCATGGCAAAAACCGTTTACTAGCATACTAATTGCTTTGTCCGTTTCAATTCCACGTTGAGAAAAATAAAATAATTGATCAGCGCCTATCTTTGAAATTGATGCTTCATGTTCTACAATTGATGTTGAGTTGCCAATATTAATATATGGAAATGTGTTTGCATTAGAATTATCACCAATAAGTAAGGAATCACATTGAGAAAAATTTCTAGCATTTTGCGCTCCAGCTTGTACTTGAACTAAACCTCTGTAACTATTTTTTGAAGTGTCGGCAGAAATGCCTTTCGAAATAATTATGCTACGGGTATTTTTTCCAAAATGTTGCATTTTTGTCCCAGTATCGGCTTGTTGATAATTATTCGTTAAAGCAACGGAATAAAATTCGCCTATAGCATCATCGCCTATCAATAAACAACTTGGATATTTCCATGTTATTGCTGAGCCAGTTTCCAGTTGAGTCCACGAAATTTTAGACGAATTTCCGAAGCAAAGTCCCCGTTTTGTTACAAAGTTATAAATACCTCCATTCCCCACTTCATTGCCGGCGTACCAATTTTGAACGGTTGAATATTTTATTTCAGAATTTTCCATAGCAATCAATTCTACAACAGCTGCATGTAATTGATTTTTATCGCGTTGTGGGGCAGTGCATCCTTCTAGATAACTAACATAGCTATTTTTTTCTGCAACAAGAAGTGTACGCTCAAATTGACCCGATTCTTGATCATTGATTCGAAAGTACGTAGATAATTCCATTGGGCATTTAATATTTTTAGGGATATAGCAAAATGACCCATCGCTAAATACAGCTGAATTTAAAGCCGAAAAATAATTATCGGCCATTGGCACAACTTTAAATAAATAGGATTTTATCAATATGGGATAGCAATTTATAGCATTAGAAATTGAACAGAAAAGGACTCCATATTTAGACAATTCATTTTTAAACGTAGTTGCAATAGAAACACTATCAAAAACTGCATCAACGGCTACATTTGCTAATCGCTTTTGTTCATTTAAAGATATACCAAGTTTATCAAATGTTTTTAGAAGTTCGGGATCTACCTCGTCGATACTATCTAATTTTTTTTTATATTTTGGTGCAGAATAGTAAACAATTTCTTGATAATTAATTTTTGGATAGAACAGCTCAGCCCAAGTAGGTTCTTCTAATTTTTTCCATATTTGTAATGCTTTTAACCTAGCTTTATTCATAAATTTCGGTTCATTTTTTTTTTCTGAGAGTTGATTAATTATTAGTTCATTTAACCCCATTGGTAAACGTTCATTTTCAATGTTTGTTGAAAAACCGTACTTATATTGTTGTGAAGCAATATTATTGATTTCTTGAGGTTGGAAATTGGTATTATCTTTTATATTCTTCATAGTTTTCTAGTGAAAAAAAATATTTTATGTTATAATGATTTTATTACTAAAGCCGAATTTCTAAAATATCGAATTTAAAATACAATATTATGTTTTATGGAGCAAAATACATGTGTATATAAGAAATGAGGAATCTAATTAAAATAAAATCCATTAAATTAATTTAGATATTATTTTAGCAGATTGTAAATTTATATAAAAATAATTTAGTAGTGACAAAATAGATAATTATTTGATAAGATAAAGTTTAGTGATTGGAGAGATGGCAGAGTTGGTCGAATGCGCCTGATTTGAAATCAGATGAACCTAAACCGTTCCGGGGGTTCGAATCCCCCTCTCTCCCAAATATAATAAGGGATTGTAGTTCAATTGGTTAGAGCACCGCCCTGTCACGGCGGAAGTTGCGGGTTCAAGTCCCGTCAATCTCGTCATTTTATTTTTTTAATATATTTTTAGTGTATAAGGTTTTCTCGATAATATATATATTGAAATGGTATTTTTATTTTTTAGGAATAGAAATTCCAGATCAATAGAATTAATAATAATTTCATTAATGGTTTTTAAATTGGAGTAAATTATTAATTTATTCATGTTATTTAACAAAGTTTTCGCTTTTCTGTTTTAGTAAATTACACAAAAATTGTATATGTAAAATAATTGAAATTAATCTAATAAGATATATCTTTATCTAATCGATAGACCCTATTAAGTATCGAAAAATCCTAGAGTTATAGTTTGTACAAATTACTCGGTAACAGAATTAAATATGTGTTTTTAAATTTTAAAAAGACTCTAATTGAAGTAGTGTATAAGCATTTGAAATTAAAATTGCAATTTTTTGGAACTGAAAGAATTAATTTAAATTTGTTCAAATTAATTCTTGAAATAATTTAATTTTTTATATAAGATAAAACTAATTAAAAGTCGACCAAATAAAAATTCAAATGGCAAAGAAAAGTATTATTGTACGTCAATTAAAACGAAAAAACCTTTTTCAAAAATATAAAAAAAAACGCCAAAATTTAATAAAGCAAATAAAAAAGGTTTCTTCTCTTAAAGAAAAATTTCTTTTGCAAAAAAAATTAGAAAAATTACCAAGAGATAGCACGAAAAATCGATTAAAAAATCGTTGTTGGCATACGGGTCGTAGTCGCTCTGTTATAAATAATTTTGGATTATCTAGACATTCGTTGCGTGAAATGGCGCATAACGGATTTCTACCTGGTGTAACTAAGTCTAGTTGGTAATAAAGAGAGTAATAATGTAAATTTACTCTCTTTATTCACTAAATTAAGGATTCTTGGTCCTGCCCCCGACGATACTGTAAGTACGCTGCAACGAATAGACCTAAAAGTGTTATCGCCATCATACCGATAACAATACCAAATAGAAGCGGTTCTACCATATTCATTTTAAACAATATTTTCAACACTATTATACAAGATTATCGAAGTATTTTTAATAAAAGATTCTGATTATATATACAATTAGAATCTATTTATGTAATTTTAAAAGTATTTAAATTTTCTGAATTAAACGCCCTTTGGGTGGCATTATAGGCTAAAACTAGAATCTCACACGTTGTTATTGTTACTCGGTTGGCATAGTAATCAAGCATTTTGTTAAATAAGTGAGTAGTCCGACTATATAAATATAATCTATTTTCCCATACTAGGAGTAAAAATGTCTAAATCCGTAACAGAACGTACTAGAATTAAAAGTGAGCGCTACGAATCTGGCGTGATCCCATATGCAAAAATGGGTTACTGGGATGCTAGTTACACTGTTAAGGCTACGGATCTTTTGGCTTTATTCCGAATAACTCCACAACCTGGTGTTGATCCTGTTGAGGCTGCTGCCGCAGTCGCTGGTGAATCATCTACAGCGACATGGACAGTTGTATGGACAGACTTATTAACTGCTTGTGATATATATCGCGCTAAAGCTTACCGCGTTGATCCTGTGCCAAGTGCTGCCGACCAATTCTTTGCTTACATCGCATATGAAGGTGATTTATTTGAAGAGGGATCATTAGCAAATATGACAGCTTCGATCATTGGAAATGTATTTGGTTTTAAGGCTGTTAAAGCTCTTCGTCTTGAAGATATGCGTGTTCCACATTCATATTTAAAAACATTTCAAGGTCCAGCAACAGGCGTTATTGTAGAACGAGAACGATTAGACACTTATGGCCGCCCTCTTTTAGGTGCAACTGTTAAGCCTAAATTAGGTTTATCAGGAAAAAATTACGGTCGTGTAGTTTTTGAAGGATTAAAAGGTGGCTTAGACTTCTTAAAAGATGATGAAAATATTAATTCTCAACCATTCATGCGTTGGCGTGAGCGCTTTTTATATTGTATGGAAGGTATTAATCGTGCTGTAGCAGCAACTGGTGAAGTTAAAGGCTCATACCTAAATATTACAGCTGCCACGATGGAAGAAATGTACGTTCGTGCCAATTATGCGAAAGAACTTGGCTCCGTAATTGTGATGATCGATTTAGTAATTGGCTATACAGCAATTCAAAGTATGGCTATTTGGGCTCGTGCAAATGATATGATTCTACATTTGCATCGCGCTGGTAATTCAACATATGCACGTCAAAAAACACACGGTATAAATTTCCGAGTAATTTGTAAATGGATGCGTATGGCAGGTGTTGATCATATCCATGCGGGTACTGTTGTCGGTAAGCTCGAGGGTGATCCCTTAATGGTTCAAGGTTTTTATGACACATTACTAAAAACTAAATTATCATTAGACTTGCCAAAAGGCATTTTCTTTGACATGGATTGGGCTTCATTACGTAAATGTATGCCAGTTGCATCAGGTGGTATTCATTGTGGTCAAATGCATCAATTACTAAATTATTTGGGAGATGATGTAGTATTACAATTTGGTGGTGGTACAATTGGTCATCCAGATGGTATTCAAGCAGGTGCGACAGCAAATCGAGTTGCTTTAGAAGCAATGGTATTAGCTCGTAATGAAGGTCGTAATTATATTGAGGAAGGTCCTCAAATTTTACGTGACACTGCAAAAATGTGCGGACCCTTACAAACGGCATTAGATTTGTGGAAAGATATAAGCTTTAATTATGCATCAACAGATACAGCAGATTTTGCTGAGACGCCGACAGCTAATCGATAAATTTAATTTACTTAAATATATATATATAATAAGGAGTATTGAAAAGTGAGAATTACACAAGGAGCTTTTTCGTTTTTACCAGATTTAACTGATCAGCAAATTAAAAAACAAGTCGATTACGCACTCTCTAAAGGCTGGGCTGTAAGTGTTGAATGGACAGATGATCCACATCCGCGTAATACATATTGGGATATGTGGGGTTTGCCGTTATTTGATTGTAAAGATTCGGCTGCAGTAATGTATGAATTAGATGAATGTAGAAAAATTAATCCACAAGGTTATATCAAAATCCAAGCTTTTAATGCAGAACTAGGCACTGAAAGCTGTGTTTTATCTTTCATTGCAACGCGACCACCAGCTGAACCAGGCTTCTATCTTGCACGTGAAGAAGGTCCTGGACGCTTCCAAAAATATTCAATTCGCTCATATGTCGTTGATATATATCCTGCCGGTGCACGTTATGATTTTGCTATGCATTAAACACAAACAAAACGGATCTCTTTATTTAATAAAACAATAAACATTTAATATCTATTGGGATAGTCGTATACATTTTATCCTAATAAAATTTAATTTATAACTAAATTCTACATGTCGTAGTATACTGCGTTTTTTTTCATATTTTAAAATAAATCTTTATTATTAATAATTATTATATATTTTAAATGACAACAAATAGGACTTACAATCTTAAGGAAGAATACAATAATACGGAAATACAAAATATTTTACAGATACTTGATGAAGAACTTATTGGTTTAAAACCAGTAAAAACCAGAATTCGTGAAATTTCTGCACTTCTATTAATAGATAGATTACGTCAAAAATTAGGCCTGAATCGTAGCAACCCCGGTTTACACATGTCTTTTACTGGAAGTCCCGGTACGGGAAAAACTGCTGTTGCATTAAAAATGGCGGACATTCTTTATAAATTGGATTATTGCCGTAAAGGACATCTGATGACAGTAACACGCGATGATTTAGTGGGTCAATATATCGGGCATACTGCACCGAAAACGAAAGAAATTTTAAAAAAAGCGATGGGCGGTGTTCTATTTATCGATGAAGCCTACTATTTATATAAGCCTGATAACGAACGCGATTATGGTTCTGAAGCGATAGAAATCTTATTGCAAGTAATGGAAAATCAACGCGATGATTTGGTTATCATTTTTGCGGGCTATAAAAATAAAATGGATAAATTTTATGAATCTAATCCAGGTTTGTCTTCGCGCATCACAAATCATGTGCATTTTCCGGATTATTCCCCAAATGAACTATTAGAAATTGGTATAAACATGATTGAAGAACAGCAATATCAATTAACTACTGATGGCGAGACAGCATTAATGAATTATATTAGAGTTCGGATAGAAAAACCTCTTTTTGCAAATGCCCGAAGTGTTAGAAATGCATTAGATCGAGCGCGTATGCGCCAAGCAAATAGGATATTCGAAAGAACTAATGGACTATTAACAAAACGCGATTTAGTAACAATTGAAGCGGAAGACATTTTACAAAGCCGAATTTTTAAATTTTATTAAAAAATGAAATAATTGTTTAATCAACTTAACAATGATTCCACCGCAACAATATATTAGGAGAGAAAATCTAAATAAAATTTACTAAAACGATGGTAATGCAATTTATTTTAGCAATTACCATGATTTTATAAACATTAAAACGCTTTTTAAAATTAATATTTAAATTCTAGAATTAGGATATCAAATTCATCTAGGAAAATTTGAGCTCGAACTATCTATACTTTAAAGCCAAGTTTGATAAACTTCTTTTTTTAACCGTGTGTTTAAAAATTTTTTCCAAAAAATTTAACAAAATTTAGAAATCTAATTAGTTCTAGAATTTTAAAATGGTCTGTTTAGCGAACCGAGTTTTTTTAGTCAACATAAATAAAATGCAAAAAAACCGCAAACAAAAAATTTTAGTTATTGGTTCCACTGGAAGGGTTGGATATGAAATAGTTCAGAAAGCTTTGAATGAAAGGTACAATGTAAGGTGTTTAATTCGAACTAAAAATATTCCTGTTAAGGCTAGTATTAGTCGATCAAATAAAATAGAATTTATCTATGGAGACTTAACTAGACCAGAAACTCTGACACGATGTGTTAGCGGTATAACCGCTATAATTGATGCCTCAACAGTACGATTTGAGGAGAATGTGGAATTTATTGATTGGTATAGTAAAATTGCACTTCTAGAAGCAGCAAAATTAGCAGGTGTTGAACATTTTATATTTTTTTCAAAAACACACGCAAAAAAATACTCGATGATGCCTATGATGAAATTTAAATCTCAATTCGAAGAAGTACTTCAAAATTCTGGTGTTAACTATACGATATTTCAAATCCCTAATGTTTTTCAAAAATTTATACCGGAATTTTTACGGTGTACTATAGATGAGCAGGTCATTAATATTTATAAAAAATTTAGACATATATCTTCTATGGATGCACGTGATATTGCGACCTTCAGTATTAAAAGTCTACAAATAAAAGAAGCTCAGAATCAGACCTTTATACTAGGACAACCGCAAAATTGCAATCTTATTGATATTATTCAGAAATGCGCATCTTGGCATGAAAAAGAAAGGCAAGCTATTTCAAGACAATGGGAAATAGAAAGTTTAACTTTAATCGGACAATTTTTAACTTGGATACGTTTATTCCAAAATGCTACTCAATTGCTTGCATATCTTGATATATTCTATGAAAGTTGGGAGCAATCCGATATTAATTTCGCTAATCTTGAATCTATATTCAGTATAAAGTCAGATCAATTAATAAATATAAACAAATACTTTACAGAATATCTTTCCGATGATTTTATGATAGAAATACTTGAAGATTATATGCGTTTTTAATAAATAACTTGTTGATAACGAAAGCCACATATTAATCTCATTGCCATAGTTTTAACAATTAAAATTTTTTTTTATTCTATAATGAAGTACAATACTAAAAATCAGTCGATTAAATTGTGATATTATTATTAGTAAAATTGATTATTTTATCAATCTAAAATATTTTTAATTAAAATCCAAAAATTATCTTTTATTAACACAGAGCAATATAATGTAAATGATCGCCTAAAGAATACGCTGAATAAAATTTTTAGTGATTAGAATTTAAAATACTTTTATATTAACAATAACGATTTGCTAATAAAGCTAGTTCAGTTTTTACGGCGACATAATTTACATTCTAATAATAAACATTGTTGCCACCATAATTACATAAATATCAACTATATCTTTATTATCTCCAGCCAATATGTATATTATTACATATATTAGTATCTGAGAGAGTATGCCGGCAAAGAAACTAAAAATTGTTATCGGAGGAATGAAAAGAAACCATTTTATTATCCAAAAATACACAATAAGTCGCCAAAATAAATTGTATAAACTTATTATAGTATCAACGGTACGTGTAAAATAGATAGGTAGAGAAAGTATAAAACGTATTATAACTTTACATATATATACTAGTCTATAGGTTAGCATTGCTTTCAGAAAAGCTGTCCATAATAATAACCACCAGGGTAAGCTAAATATTTTAAGAATAAACTTAAAAATATTACTAATATTAAAGACAAACTTAAATTTTGTTTCCCAATATTTGTAGGTTCCAAATTTTTTCAAATGATCTCTTTTTGTTTCCCAGTATACATAGGTTCTAGATTTTTTGAAACTATATATCTTATATTTTAATTTTTTTGTGAGTTTGGACATAATGCGTTTCATTGATTTTATGTAAGTTCGTACAGTACGTTTTCTTTTGACTAGAAATTTCTTCATTATAATATTTTCTTTAAGGTCTTAAAAAAAATGAATTCTCAGGCGCATCTATTTGGAAATTAGTAATATTATAATTTCCAAAAATTTAAGCTGTTTTGATTAGAATAAATAAACTCAAGATAAAATTTGACACAAATGATGTAAAACCAAATTAAGTCAGGAAGTAGAAGTCGGTAGATATTTACCTAATGAACTAATTCTTGATAGAATTCAAGAATAAATAAATAACCTGCGATGCACACCAATTTCAAGAATATAATCCCTAATAATTAAAAGTGAATAATCAATAATTACACTAGTAATTTCAGAATTAAAGCATGGATGTTTGTCATCCAGTGCCGCAAAACGCCCAATACAATAGCGCAATTTTAAGAAAAATGTTAAACGCCATCCATAAGAGTAACCACCATGGGAAGGTCCACCAGGGTGAACGCAATAATTCAAGCGTAAGTACCCAAAGTTCATGCATTTCCATTTTCCATTCAATAATTAGAGTTTTCCAATATTTATAGGTTCCGAATTTCTTCAAACCCGGTAACGTTCTTTTGACCTTCGATCTAATCCATTTAAAGTAATTTCTTAACGTATGTCTCTGCTTAAGTAATATAATAACCATGTTTTTTAATTTTATTGATCGATTTGGAAATTGCTGATATTACAATTTCCAAAAATTTGAATTCGATTTCTTTTCGTTAGAACTAAGAGACTTTGCTAAATTCCCTGAAGCGAATACTAGATATATGAAGACTAAACCAACAATTTCAATTAATAAACGTGTAATATCAAGAAACTCGATTACTTCAGTTAAGACATAAATCGCTTTTTTATTAAGATAACTAGTGCATCTTTGAATTTTTTTTTGCATAAAATCTAAAATTTTGTTTTTAGTAAATCAAAAAAACACATAATATTGTATCATTAATTCGTTGATGATTATGACTGTTAAAAAAGGAGTAGGCTTTAAGTAATTCTACGAACCAAAAAGAAGGTTTTTTTCTGCTTGAATAAATTTTAAACTGTTTAAAAAGCTGAAATTTTCAATTTTTACTATAAATCTAAATATTATTAAAAAAAAACTTATTCACGTAGAATACGATCATTCGCACTAACAATAGCTAGAGCGGTAAAGATCGCAGTAAGCACAGTGCCTCCAGCAAATAAACTAAAGATGAAATTTGATAAAGATGATGTCATGTTAGTTTTAAAATTAAAAATGCGGATAAATTACTTGTGAAATCAAATAATATTCTAAAAGTAAAAGATACATTATTTCAAATTTCTAATGCTACAAGAAAAATTTTTTCCTATGTACAAATGACTATTCTTATCTTATCTGTAAAAAGTTAAAAAATCAACTCTTTGTATTACAAGTGGAAATAAATTATTTTAAAATTCAGCACCTGCAACTAGACCATTATGATCTATTATTAGAATACTCATTATTAACTTGTCTAAAAATTCTAGAGATACATAGCAAAGGATGTGACCAATATCAACTCCTAAAAGACTAGGAAGATAACCTATAAAAAATCTGACATAGGGCGTCGTAATCATATATAGTACTTCTGCTAATCCACCATCAAAAGGATTAATTGCAAACCACTGAATTGTAAAGCGATAATATAAACAAATGGTGTAAAATCGAACCAAATCAGAAAGAATGAGTCGATAAATATTTACTTGATGAGCTAATTCTTGATCAAATTCAAGAACAAATAAATGACCGGCCATGATTTTAATTTGCACACCAGTTTCAGTTATATAATCCCTAACTGTTAAACGCGACCAATCAATCGCAGCATTAGCAATGTCCGAATTAAAACGTACATAATCTTGGATGTTTATCATCCAATCCTGTAAAACGTCCAAAATATAATTCCTCCATTAATAAAAATAACTTTAAATCTGATAAAATCCGTATTACGGATTTTATACTATACCTTGTTTACGTACGGTTGTTTCATCACCTAATTTTTGAAATGCTCCAAATTCGACTTGTTCTGTAATTTCCGCGCCAATTCCGGTAAATACATCACGAAACAATGTTCTTGATCCATGCCACAAATGCCCAAAGAAAAATAACAAAGCAAAATTTAAATGTCCAAAAGTGTACCAGCCTCGTGGATTACTACGAAACACACCATCTGATTCTAAACTGGTTCTATCAAAATCAAATACTTCGCCCAGTTGCGCTTTACGCGCAAATTTCTTAACAGTTGGTGCGTCTTTAAATGATTGACCATTTAATTTTCCACCATAAAAATCAACGGATACGCCAACTTGTTCTATACTATATTTAGATTCTGCACGGCGAAAAGGTATATCCGCTCGAATTACACCATCTTTATCAACTAATATAACTGGGAAAGTTTCAAAGAACGCAGGCATACGACGAACAGTCAATTCTCTACCTTCACGATCTTTAAAAATCGTATGCCCTAACCAAGCTTCTGCTATACCATCACCTTTATTCATTGGACCTGATCTAAATAATCCGCCTTTCGCAGGATTATTGCCAATATAATCATAAAACGCTAATTTGTCCGGAATACTAGACCATGCACTATTCTGAGATGCACCTTCACTCAATGCAAGATCCACCCTTCGTTCAATTTCTTGCTGAAAATAACTACTATCCCATTGATAACGGGTAGGACCAAACAATTCTATTGGTGTCGTGCCACAACCATACCACATTGTACCAGATGTCACAAAAGCCGCGAAAAATACCGCCGCTATACTGCTTGATAGTACGGTTTCAATATTACCCATTCTTAATGCACGATATAAACGTTGAGGTGGTCGAACAATTATGTGAAATATACCAGCCAAAATTCCAAATGCACCTGCAGCAATATGATGAGATGCAACACCACCAGGATTAAATGGATTAAAACCCTCAGGACCCCAGCTAGGAGCAACCCCAGCAACTCGACCGGTTATTCCATAAGCGTCTGAAACCCATATGCCTGGGCCAAATATGCCTGTTACATGAAAAGCTCCAAATCCAAAACATAATATTCCAGCCAATAATAAATGAACACCAAAAATTTTTGGCAAATCAATTGTAGGTTCGCGTGTGTTAGGATCACGAAATAATTCTAAGGTCGGTAAATTTCCAAAGTTACCTTAGGAAACTCCCTTTCAAAACCGTACGTGAGCTTTTCAGCTCATACGGCTCCTCCATATCTCTAACGAGTTTTTATTTACAATTTTCTAGGATGTACCGATTCTCTCTTTTGCATTTCTTCAAAGATTTCAAAATTTTATACAGGCAATACTTATCCTTTTATAACACAAAATGGATTTTCATGACTCCTAAACATTTAATCAAAGCTACCAGCTACGATTTCACAAGCGGAAGCTATATAGTACATGGTCAAGAAAAAACTATAAATAAAATTTTACACTGTGTCGTGTTTGTACATGTATTCAATCATGATAACGACCATGTGTTAATCGAAGATTTTTCATTTTGCTAGAACCACCACCTTTCTTTGAAAGAATATGATTAACTTCGACTATTTGTCTCCTATAAATGTGGATTTGATGCTATTTGCATTTGTCAATTTGTTGCTTATAAAAGTTGTGTCTTATAGGAAGGGAAAGCAATTAGGCAATTGTTTTCTAACGATTACCTTAATATCCTATCTTGTCATAATAGAGGGACATACCTTCTCTGACTTTTACGTACCTATTTTGATTAATTCTCTTAAAGTAGAAATCGATACGATTTTTGTGGTCAGGTGTACTAAAAATCCATTTCCGGTCTTGAAATGTGTGAAAATATTTTTTTATAACCCACTTTTTTCCTTTTTGTTTATGCCTATTATAAGCATAGCGAAGTAGCCTACCGAACATACGTTCGTCACAATACTTAAAAGTCGCCTTATTATCCGTATAAGCATAGTATTGTGTCCAATCATTAATAATTAAATTTAATTTTGCAATTAGTTCCTTTTGCGGACTTTTCTCCATATTTTTGACAATGTCTCTGATATTTTCAATATGTCGTTTAACATTTTCTTTATCAGGGGTTTGGATTAAATAATATCCGAATGGATTACGCTCTACTTTATTCGCAACCAAACTAGTTTTCCCAATGCCACATTTCTTATGCAAAAAGTAGAATCCCAAAAAACTAAAGCCTGCATTTTGCCCATTATGATTTAATAAAGTATGTTTGATCGAAGAGTCTTGTTTCGATATGTTTAAACCGAGTGGAATTAAAAATCTGTCTATTTCCATAACTACTTTTTCAAGTACTTCGAAGTATGGATAAAGTATCACAAAGTTATTTGCATATCGAACTGTAATTCCATTTGACATGACCATTTCCTCTGATAACTCACCTCTTTTTGACCATGTGACTAATTGTCTAGTCACATATTTTTCTAACCCGTGTACGGCTATATTTATCAAAAGTGGCGAAATAGGCGCCGCTTGAAATGTATCAGTTAGGTTTGGTTCTGTAATTTCTTCGAATTTTATTCCAGCTTTTAACCATGCCCGGATTTGTCTTCTAAATCGTGGAATGGTATTCAACCTATCTAAAAGCGGTTTATGGGAAATTGCCGGGAAACATGGTTCAATGCTTGCGTTAAAAACATATTTTGCTTTTTGTTCCAGTGATTGACAGATTGCTACCCTAGCATCTTGACATGAAAGACCTGGTCGAAAACCATAATTGTTCGGCTCAAATCTCGCTTCCCATTCTGGCTCGAGTGCCATTAAAAGAAGGAATTGTATTGCTCGGTCTTTCATTGTCGGAATACCAAAAAACCTTTGTCTACTATTCGGTCTGCAACTATAAACCCTTCGAATAGCATCCGATTTTCCATCAATTTCAAGTTCTTCTACAAGATCTATGCATTGAGCTATTGTTAGATACACAATCCCATCCATTCCAGTGGTATTTCCCTCCCGATTGTCCTGGCTAATTTGTTTTATTGCAATAAACTTAGCTGAAGTTAACCCTATGAGTACTTTTTGTAAGGTTCTAACAGTTTTAAAATCATTTCGAAAACTCGCATCATAAATTCTTTTTTGAATCTTGCGTACTTGCTTGTCAAACTTATTCCAAGGGATTCTACGCCATTGCTCTTCTTTTGTTAAATTAAGTGTTTTGCACATATGAAATTCAATTTTTCTTTTACGATTCGATATGGTGTACATGCTCAGTAAGAGGTTTTTCTCTTACGACTACTGGCCCTGTCAGTGAGGTGTACAATCCTACCTACATTTCTCATTTCGTCTCATATTTGAAGACGATACCTTTTCGATCAACCAAAAGGAAGAAAATGTATTTCTTCAAGTTCCATGGAAGCTGCTTTTGAGGTGATAGGTTGAAGCTTTAACACGCCTCGCTCAATAGATCTATTGCATTGGGATACTTACAATAGGAGCATTTGAGGATCCCTATATTTGGGACGAGGGTATAATACGAACAATTGACCCCTCGTTCGGTGTTTACGTGCCTTTATTCCACTTCTTTTCTTGGCAGATAACCTTCACGCCTCTGATCTTGCCACGATAGGTTATACAATTTAAAGTTTAACCTAAAGCATGTTCGTTGCTCTTTTATGTGACTTTACATCGGGGCTTCACCAATTTACTAGAATCAAATCAAATTCTTATAAACCAATGCCCGATGGATCTCTCACCCTCTATTAAGGTGGATGGGTATTTCACCCATAATCTACCCATAGTTCTATAAATTACCTTTGTGACGAGTAATTAGAGGCGTATCTTTTTAACAATACACAACTTGTCGCACATCCCAATAAACCCAGTGCCATATAGCAGCTAAAAAGCATAAACCTGATAATATTATATGAGTTAACGCAACACCTTCAAAACTCCAAATACCGGGTGCTGACACACTCTCGCCCGTTATACTCCAACCACCCCAAGAATCCGTTACGCCTAATCGTGCCATAAAGGGCATTACATACATACCTTGACGCCACATTGGATTTAAAATTGGATCGGAAGGATCAAAAATCGCTAATTCATATAATGTCATCGAACCAGCCCAGCCCGCTACAAGTGAAGTATGCATTAAATGAACTGAGATCAAACGACCTGGGTCATTAAGAACCACCGTATGTACTCGATACCAAGGTAAAGCCATATATATTTTTTTTTACAAATTCACAAACTTAAAATTTTTCTTACAACAAAAGTAATCTATTTAATAATACTACTCTAGTTATATTATACAACGTTAATCTATTTTCTGCGATTTTTTTTTATTTATTAATATAATTTTACAGAAACGCCGGGCGGAATTGGAATTGTTACAAAATAATCGATTAGTTCGGCTTTAGTTTGGGGCAAATATAAATCCAATAAACGTTTATGTATACGAATTTCAAAATGCTCTCGTGATTTTTTATTAACATGGGGCGAACGCAATACACAATAAATTCGTTTTTTTGTAGGCAATGCAATAGGACCCTTTACGATTCCATTAATACTTAGAATCTCTTCAGCCAAATTTTTACATACATTAGTTAGTAACTTGTAATCGAACGCTTCAAGTTTAACCCGAGTTCTTAAATAGCTCTCCATTTAATCCATTAAATTTTATTAAGTACTTTTAATTTAGATAAGAATTTTAGAAACAACACCTGCACCAATTGTACGACCACCTTCACGAATCGCAAAACGCATTCCATCTTCAATAGCAATTGGAGAAATTAATTCTGCTGTCATCTTAATACGATCACCGGGCATGACCATTTCCACTTCTGTACCGTCATCTGCCGTGAATTGTCTGATATTTCCGGTTACATCTGTAGTACGGACATAAAATTGTGGACGATAACCAGTAAAAAAAGGAGTATGCCTACCACCTTCTTCTTTTGTCAGAATATACACTTCAGCTTCAAATTTAGTATGAGGAGTTATAGTTCCTTCTTGTGCCAGTACCATACCACGCTCAATTTCAGTTTTTTGAACACCACGTAAAAGCAACCCGACATTATCGCCAGCTAGACCTTCTTCCAGTGTTTTTTGAAACATTTCAATTCCTGTAACCGTAGTTTGACGGGTTTCCCCTAAACCAACAATTTCAACGATCTCACCAACCTTTACAATTCCACGCTCAATTCTACCTGTCGCTACAGTACCGCGTCCAGTAATCGAAAAGGCGTCTTCAATGGCCATTAAAAAGGTCTTCTCGATATCACGTTCCGGTGTTGGAATATATTCATCAACCGCATCCATTAAGTTATATATTTTATCGACCCATTTATTAGAGCCACGCTCTCCTTCACATCCACCACTAATTGCTTCAATAGCCATTAATGCGGAACCCGTAACACATGGAATATCATCACCAGGAAAATCATAACTAGATAACAATTCACGAACTTCCAATTCGACTAACTCTAATAATTCTTCGTCATCAACTTGATCTTCTTTATTTAGAAAGACTACAATATGAGGAACGCCAACTTGTTTAGATAATAAGATATGCTCACGCGTTTGCGGCATAGGACCATCTGCAGCTGAGCAAACTAGAATAGCTCCATCCATTTGCGCTGCGCCGGTAATCATATTTTTAACATAATCTGCATGTCCGGGACAGTCAACATGAGCATAATGTCGATCATTCGTTTCATATTCTACGTGTGCGGTGTTGATCGTTATACCACGAGCGCGTTCTTCGGGCGCAGCATCTATGTCCTCATAATTTTTTGCTGAACCTCCAGTTGCTAGCGCCAAAGTCATAGTAATTGCAGCCGTTAATGTTGTTTTACCATGATCTACGTGTCCAATTGTTCCGATATTAAGGTGAGGTTTACTTCTTTCAAATTTTTCGCGGGCCATATTCTAAAGAATTCAATTGCTTTTTTTTATAATTATTGTGAACTAAAAAACGCGAATGCTGTATTTCGATTTAATATCGAAAATGAGCAAAGGCTTTATTTGCTTCTGCCATTTTATGTGTTTCAAACTTTTTTCGAATTGCTTCTCCACTATTATTTGCCGCATCTATTATTTCATTTGCTAAATTTATTGAAATCTTTTTCCCAGAGCGTGACTTTGCAGACTTAACAATCCATTTCAAAGCTAAGTTTACTCCACGGAAATCATTTACTTCTATTGGAATTTGATAAGTAGCTCCTCCTAAACGCCGTGCTTTTACTTCTACTTTTGGTGTGGTGTTTCTAACTGCTTTTTCAAAAACTTGGATAGGATTAATTTGTAATTTATAAGAAATAGTATCTAATGTTTCACAAACTATAGCTTGAGCTAAATTTTTTCGACCTCTTTTAACTAATTTTGTTACCAGCATACTTATAAAATAATTTTTATAAACTGGATCTGGGAGTGGAAATTTTTTCTTTATAATTGTTCGTCTTGACATACTTTAATATTTTTCAAAAATTAATTTGTAGGTTTTTTAACTCCATATTTAGATCGACCTCGAGTTCGATTTTTAACAGGACTGCTATCTAGCGCTCCGCGAATAATATGATATCGAACACCTGGTAAGTCTTTAACTCTTCCACCTCGAATTAATACAGAAGCATGCTCTTGTAATTCATGACCAATTCCAGGAATATATGCGGTAACTTCAAATCCACTTGTTAAACGAACCCGTGCAACTTTTCGTGTTGCGGAATTTGGTTTTTTAGGAGTTGTTGTATATACACGCGTACACACACCACGTCTTTGTGGACAAATTTTTAACGCTGGTGATTTAGTTTTAGTTTTTATACGTTTTCTTTTTGATCTAATAAGTTGTTGGATAGTCGGCATTTTTTATTTAGAGAAGTATGTTTTATAAAATTTAGAAATTAATTTTCTTGAATTATACTAACTAAAACGATTTTTTAATATTGGATATGTTTCATTTCTATAAAGGATTAATAAAAAGTTGATTTTAGCTGTTCTAAATTTTATAGTTCATTAAGTGGTTAATAAAACGTTTTTTACAATGATTAGAATTTTAAAAACTAATTATTGAATTTCTATATTTCTTTATTTAATCCATACTTTTTCATAAACCTATCAATACGTCCTTCACTATCAATTAATTTTTTTGATCCAGTATAATAAGGATGATTTCCAGACCAAATATCTATATTCAATAAAGATTTTGTGGAACTTACATGATATACAAGCTGACCTTCACAATAAACGGGACATTTCTTATACCATTCTGGATGTATATTTTTTTTTGGCATTATTTGTATTATCGTTTTGAATATTGTGAAGCCTTTCGCGCTTTTTTTAAACCATATTTTTTACGCTCAATAATACGTGAATCCCGTCTTAATAAACCAGCTGTTTTTAATACACTCCGATAGGAAGGATTAATCTCACATAATGCTCGAGCTAAAGCAAGTGATATTGCATTTGCTTGACCACAGACACCCCCTCCTTTTGTTTTGATCATAATGCGAAAAGTTGCATTTAAATTTAGCAAATTTAAACCTAATCTAATTAAATTCATATATTCGGGATTAAATTGTAAAAAGACATCGCTAAAGTTTTTGTTAATATAGATTCGAGATTTTTCATTTAAAGGCAATTTATAAATTTGAACAATTGCTATAGCAGCCTTTTTTCGTCCAATTCCAATAGCTAAAAGATCTTGTTTTGCATTATTCTTAATCATATCTATATTATTCTAAGATTAATCTTTCGGGATTTTGGCAGATATGTGGATGGTCCTCACTTTTATAAATTTTCAAATTTTTGAATAAATCCCGACCTAATGAACTTTTTGGTAACATATTTTTCACTGTATTCTCTAAAATTTTTTCCGGAATTCTTAGCTGCAATTTTTCAAATCTTTCTATTTTTAATCCTCCTGGCCGACCAGAATGTCGTCGATAAATTTTTTGGGTTGACTTATTGCCGCTGACAACAATCGATTCAACATTAATTACAATTATATAATCACCGTCGTTTAAATAAGGTAAATAGTCAGGTCTGTGTCTTCCACTTATAATATTAACTATTAAAGTGGAAATTCGACCTAAAGTTTGTTCTTTAGCATCAATTAAGTACCATTTTTTTTCGTTTCTTATCCCAGTCATTTTTTAATTTTAGTCTAAAATTATACTAAATTGCTTATTCAATTTATCTACTACTTCATTAGCGCACTTGTTACCAAAATTTTTAATCTGCTTTAAATCTTTGACTTTAAATTTACGCAAGTCGTTTATCGTTAATATATTGGCCCCTTTTAAACAATTATAAGCCCTAACTGAAAGTTGCAATTCTTCAATTAATGCTTCCTCTTCAATATTTACCTCTGGCAGATCTAACTTCTCTGGTTTACCAACACGTAACGACCCAAATAGAATTTTTATATATTGTGCTGCACAAATTAGTGCGTCTTCAGGAACTATTGTCCCGTCGGTTGAGATTAGTAAATCTAAATCTTCAAGTTCGTCATCATTATAACAAGGTATATCTTTCATAGTATAACTTACATTAACTACAGGAGTAAATATAGCATCTATAGGAAAAAAATCAGATTTTTTTTTATATTGATTAGAACTAATGAAATTATAACCTTTACCAGATTCAATCTTCATTTCTAATTTAAAATACCCGTTGTCTGATACCGACGCTATATAATGATTTGAATTAACTAAATTTAATTCACTAGGTAAATTTATATTACCAGCCGTTACTAAATGTGGACCTTTTATTGATATGGAAGCAAAACGCGGAGTTTTTAATAAACCTTGAATTCTAACTTGTTTTAAATTTAAAATAATTTCGAGAATATCTTCTCGAACTCCCGGAATTTGCCCATACTCATTATTCATTCCATATATTCTGAGAGCTGAAATTGCGGAACCTTCAATTTCTGTTAATAAAATACGACGAAGGGGATTAGCAATAGTAACTCCTTGCCCTTTTTTTAGAGATCTAAGAATAAATCGACTAGTTTGCTGCTCATTAGTACCTCTAAAAGATGCTATTTTCTCAAATTTCATGTCCTTTTACGATTAAACAATTATACCCGCCGGCGCTTAGGTGGTCGACAACCATTATGTGGTACAGACGTTGCGTCTTTTATCGATAAGACCTTTAACCCTCGCATTTTTAAAGTACGAACAGAAGTTTCACGACCTGGACCCGGACCTTTTATTATAACATGAACACTATTTAAACCATGTTCAACTGCAGCAGCATAGGCAGTTTCAGCAGCAATCTGTGCTGCAAAAGGAGTTCCTTTCCGAGCACCTTTAAATCCAACGGTACCCGCAGAGGACCAGGTTATTGCATTTCCTTTCATATCTGTAATAGTAATAATAGTATTATTAAAAGTTGAATTTATATAAACTACACCTAGACTAATATTTTTTTTTTGTTTTTTGATTATATACTTTCGATTTTTTAATGGCATAAAAATTTTCTCAATGAATAAATTAGAATAAACGGGTTTTCCTAGATGTGCGAGAATTTGTTCTAGTACGTTGCCCGCGAACAGGTAAATTCTGGCGATGACGACGGCCTCTAATACAATTTATCTGTGATAATCGAATGCTGTTTTGTTTTATAAGACGTTTTAAATCATCCTCAACTTTACAATTTATTTCGATTATTTCACGCAATCGACTTAATTCTACATCATTTATTAAATGCATACGCTTATTGGGATTAATTTTTGCTGTTAATAAAATGAAGCGCGAAGTCGGTAACCCAATGCCGTAAATATCTGTTAATGCGTATTCAACTCTTTTCGAGTCAGGTAAATCAACGCCAGCTACACGAACCATGTTTTCTCCTTTTATTAATGAAATATTTTAATAAAAACATCAACCTTGACGTTGTTTATGTTTTGGATTTGAGCAAATAATACGAACCACTCCAAAACGCCGGACCACCCGGCATTTTGGACACATCTTTTTCACAGAAGGTCTTACTTTCATATATTTTAATTTTTTAGATATTACTTTAGTATAATTACATTTCTATGTTATCATATGATCCCGAAATTCGGTAAGTCTGAATTTGACGACTTAAATCAATTGTTACACCGACTAAAATTAACAATGAGCTAGTGCCGATTCCTTCTAAATTAAACGAATTGGTATTATGGTTTACATATATAACAACATTTGGTAAAGAAACGATAAATGCTAAAACTAATCCTCCTAATATCGATAATCGATTTATAAGGGTCTGTAAATATTTTATAGTTGATAAGCCTGGCGTAATTAAAGGAATCGTGAATGCCATTTTTTTTAAATCCTTTGCAATATCAATCGGGTCAACAAGAATTGTAGAATAAAAATAGCTAAAGAATAAAGTTAATACAAAATACAAAAAAATATACAATAGATTAAATTTATCATTAAAAATTTTACTCATGCTTAAACTATTAATTGAAACTAACAATAAATTAACCAAACCAGATGCAAAAATTAATGGAAGTATCCCACTAGAATTTAATTTAAATGGCAAATGCGGTTTAATATTATTTGTTGACGTACGGCTTAATTGTTTCAACGATATGAGGTAAATTTTTCGTGTAGCATTTTGAAGAATTATAATAAAAAAAACTGACATTACAAATACAACGCAGTAAACTATACATTTTAAACTATTAAAAGAACAACTATTATTTTTTAAGATATTAGGTAATGAAGAGCTAATATTAACAAAAATAAATAATGATGTCCCATTACCTATTCCATATTCATTAATAATTTCACTAAAAAATAATATTATCAATGAACCGGTTCCTAGAGTTAACCCAACTTTTACAGCGAGTAAAAGATTCCAGTTTAATACAAATGGCTTTAAATAAACGCCTATTATTAATCCATACTGAATCGCGATTATAATAGTTAAATATCTTGTAATTTTAACAACTTGTTGTCGACCAAGTTCTCCTTCTTCTCTTTGTAGACGTTTTAAAATTGGAAAAACAAATGTTGATAATTGTATTAATATAGATGCATTTATATTAGGAAACACTCCCAGTGTAAAAAGACCCAAGACAACAAAGTTACCTTGAGAAAAGCTACTTAGCAAAATCAAAATTTTGCTATTTTGCAATTCCTGGTACAAGTAAGTTTGATTAATACCAGGAATCGGAATAAAGCTACCAAATCTACCCAGTGCAATGATTCCCAACGTGAGAGCAATTCTATTAAATAATTGTTGTTTATCTGTATATCGATTATATTTAACGTTTTGATTCATAAAAATAAAGTTAAAAATTATAATTTTACCTCTAAAGATTCCGTCACGATTTTAATGCTCTTTAGCGCACGAATTGTAGCACGTGCATTATTAAGAAGATTATCGGATCCTAATTGCTTTGACAAAATATTTCGAACTCCAGCCATTTCTAATAAAATTCTTACTGAACCTCCAGCTATTACACCTGAACCTATTGATATCGGTTTAATTATAACATTACATGCACCATATTGACCTGATACATTATGCGGAATGGTCGCACTTTGTGTCAAAGGAATTTTTATTAAATTTCTTTTTCCATTTTTTTCAGCCTTATCTATTGCTGTGCGGACATCATTAGCTTTTCCAACTCCAACTCCAACCACACCTCGTTTATTACCAATAATAACCAATGCACCAAAACGTAATTTTTTACCACCTTTAACAACTTTAGTAATTCTACGAACTTTGACAATTTTTTTCATCCATTTTTTACTAGAACGACTATTTAGGCGTTTTTTTTTCTTAAAATTTGTAACCATAGAATCCTTTTTTAAATCAAAAGTTTTATTTCTTGCGGGACTTACCCGCTTTTCGAAGAATTATTTCTTCTTTATAAAGTACCCCTTTTCCATTATAGGGTTCAGGTGGCCGAAAAGAACGGATTTTTGCAGCGAAAAATCCCACATTTTCTTTATCCGAGCCTAAAATTTTTATATCAACATTTGCATCCACAATCACATCTACTCCATCCGGTATTTTTAATTCGATTGGATGACTAAAACCCAAGCTTAAAGTTATTTTATTTTTTCCAACTTGACAACGATAACCTACACCTTTTAATTGTAAATTTATTTCAAATTTTTTATTAACTCCGAGAACCATATTATTTATTAAGGTTCGAAACAACCCTTGTAAAGAACGAGCCTTTTTTGAATCGTTTAAAATTTTAATGAATACTATGTTATCCTGAGTTTTAACTAAAAGTTCTGACGGAATATTTCGGTCTAGATGTCCGTGCGGTCCAAAAACTGAAATTTTATTACCATCAATTTTAAAATTAACACCTACAGGTAATAATATAGGCGATTTTCCGATACGGGACATAAGTTTCTTTTTTTTTAACTACCAAATTAAACATAAAATCTCACCACCAATACCCAATTCTCGGGCTTTCTTATTAGTTATCACACCTTTTGAAGTTGAAACAATAGCGATACCAAAATTATCCAGGACTAGAGGTAATTCTGAAACACTAGCATAAACACGCAAACCTGGTTTACTAACTCTTTTTAATGTTGTAATAATCGGTTTTTGCTGACGGCCTTTACCTTTATATTTTAATAATAATAATAAAAATTTAGTCTTTTTTTTATAGAAAGTTCGAAAATCTTCAATTAGACTTTCTTCTTTTAGGACATTAGCAATCGACTCTGTCATCTTAGTGAAAGGGACTTTTACTAAGTGATGTTTTACTTGGATTGCATTGCGAATACGTGTCATCATATCTGATACTATATCATGAACCATAATTATTAATTTTAGTATTTAAATTTTTATTAATTTTTTATAACCAAACTAAATTTATAAAATTTAACTTTTTAGTTGTTATATTCGAGATCAATTTCAACTTAGTTAAACTATGTTTGACCATTCTTATTAGTCTTAGTTTTTTCACGTATGGGTAAACCGAGTTCACGCAATAGTAAAATTCCTGCATTTTGATCTTTAGCATTTGTTACAAATGTAATATTAAATCCACGCGTTTGGTCAACAGAATCATAACTAATTTCTGGAAAAAGTAACTGCTCGTGTAAGCCTATAGTATAATTTCCAAACTTATCAAAACCACTGGAATTCAGCCCTTGAAAATCTCGTGATCGTGGCAATGCTAAGTTAATGAATCGATCTAAAAATGAATACATTTTATCGCCACGCAACGTTACTGTTACACCTAATGACATTTTTTCACGAATTTTAAACCCAGCAACCGATCTGCGCGCATTTGTTACAATTGGTTGCTGTCCACAAATCAGACGAAATTCATTAATCGTATTATTTAATATCGAACTATTTTGTGCCGATAAGCCAAGACCTCTATTAATAGTAATTTTTACTAATTTGGGAACTTCATGAATATTTTTAAGTTTTAACGATTTAAATAAAACGTTAACCCCCTTATTTTTATAAATTTTTTTAATTCTCATTACCATTTTATTACTCCATTATTGTACCACTTGTAATCGAAAAACGTTCTGGATTTTTATTCAAATTAAATTTACAAACAAAAACTCTGGTCGGTCTGTTGAATTTTGAATTATAAAGCATTATATTTGAAATATTAATACTCGACTCTTTTTTAAAAATGAAACCAGGCTCGTCAATAGTTGATCGTTTTTGATGTTTAAAGCAAAAATTTAAATCTTTTACAATAACTTTATTTTGAGAATGAAAAATTTGTTTTATGTATCCTAATTTCCCCTTTTCATTTCCTGAAATAATTTTTACACGATCTCCAACTTTTAATTTCATATTATTAACTAATTTATACTACAAAACCTCAGGCGCTAATGAAACGACACGAGTAAAACTTTTATCGCGTATTTCGCGTGCAATAGGACCAAATACACGGGTACCTCTGGGATTACCCTGTGAATTAATTATAACTACAGCATTATCATCAAATTTTATAAAACTTCCATTTTTTCGTGCAATAGTTTTTTTAGTGCGAACGACAATTGCACGAACAACGTCAGAACGTTTAATTGACATTCTAGGTATCGACTCTTTAACTACACCAATAATTAAATCTCCCACATTTGCATAACTGCGATTACCTCCTAATACTCGGATACACATTAATGTGCGAGCACCACTATTATCCGTTACCTTTAATTGTGTCTGTGGCTGTATCATAAATATTTATAAATTAGATTATTATACTTTTTAAAATCCAGTGTTTTTTCGCGCTTATTGGTGCATGTTCTTCCAATAGAACTTTATCACCAACTACAGCAATATTATTAGGATCATGAACTACATACCTTTTTGTTTTTGCCATAATTTTACCATATAATTTATGTTTAAATCGAGTATCTACCTTGACGATAATACTTTTATCCATCTTATCACTTACAACTACTCCCGATCTTTTTTTACGCATAGTTAATTTATAACAAAATCCTAAAAACTAATAGATTTAAAATTCATCGAATTAAAAGATTCTTAAATCTTCAATTAAATTCACAGCTTTATAATTGAACAAACGTTAATTGTTTAAATAGAACATAATTATTGCATTTTGACAATATTTGGAATATTTTTTCAAAAATTGTTTAAGAATAGGATTCCGTATTTTTTGAAATAAATTTCGTTTTTACGGGTAATTTATGAGAAGCTAATTTCATTGCTTGGCGTGCAATTTGCCTTTTTACTCCCGATAGTTCAAAAATGATTGTTCCAGGCTTAACAACAGCTACCCAATACTCCGGGGTTCCTTTACCTGAGCCCATTCGAGATTCGGCTGCACGACTAGTTATTATTTTATCTGGAAAAATTTTTATCCAAAGCTTACCACCTCGTTTCGTATATCGTGTAATAGTACGACGTGTAGCTTCTATTTGACGTGCTGTAATATGTCCAGTTTCTTGAATTTGTAAGGCATAATCACCAAACTTAATTGTATTATTTCTTGAGGCTCTACCTTTCATTCGTCCACGTTGAGCTTTTCGAAATTTTGTTCTTTTTGGACTAAGCATATTTATATAAGAATAATTAGATTAACACTTTTCATTTTTTCTTTAAGATTGTCTCACCTTTAAATAACCAAACTTTAATTCCTAAAATTCCATAAATAGTTTTCGCGTAAACATGAGCATAATCAATATCGGCGCGTAATGTTTGTAAAGGCATTCGGCCCTCTTTACTCCATTCGCTACGTGCAATTTCCGCACCATTAAGTCGTCCTGAAATCTGAATTTTTATTCCTTTTATATTATTTACAAGAGCTTGCTTAATAGTTTTTCGCATAGTTCGTTTAAACGCGACACGGCGTCTTAGTTGATCAGAAATAGATTGTGCTAATAATATTGCAGATCTATTAGGATATAAAACTTGAAATAAGTCGATGTTAATTCTTATTTTTTGATCAAAATTTTTTTTTAGCTTATGACTTAAATCAATAACACCTAATTCTCCATTATCAAGAATATTAGCGGGTTTAGCTGCATAAATTTTTAAAAAAATACTATCCGATTTATAAGTTCTTTCAATTTCAATAAGAGTAATTCCTGAATTTCCAAATTTTTTATTTATAAAATTTCTAATCTTAAAATCTTGTTCAAGTAATTCCGCATAATTTTTTAATTTTGTAAACCAAACCGACCTATGGTTTTGTGTAATATTTAATCGAAACCCTACCGGGTGTATTTTTTGTCCCACTACAATAATTATAATAAATTAATTTTTAAGATTAACAATTGCTGTTATATGACAAGTTGGTTTTCTAATAGCAAATCCACGACCTTTAGCACGTGGACGAAATCGTTTTAAAACCGGACCTACATTAACAAATAATTGACTAATAACCAAATCTTTTTTGTTTACTCCATAAAGACACTGCGCATTTGAAGCTGCAGATTGTAAAGCTTGCCAAATAGGTTCACACGCACGATAAGGTAAAAATTCTAACAAAATAAGTGCTTCTTCATATGTACAACCACGCAATTGATTTAACACACGCCGAACTTTAACTGGTGAGATTCGAACATATTTGATAACCGCACGAGCTTTTCCATGATTTTCAGTATTCATAAAATAGATGATTTTATTAACGACGAGCTTTTTTATCTGCTTTAATATGTGAACGAAAGGTTCGAGTTGGCGCGAATTCTCCTAACTTATGGCCAACAAGCTGCTCTGTTATCAAAATAGGAATATGATTTTTACCATTATAAACAGATATAGTATACCCAATCATAAAAGGTAAGATAGTTGAAGCTCGTGACCAAGTTTTTATTACATCACGTTTATTCTTACACCCAACCTTTTTTAATAAATTGAAGGCAACAAACGGCCCCTTTTTTCTTGATCTTCCCATTAATTTAATATTTATTTTCTACGACGGATAATTAAAATATCACTATACTTACATTTTATTCGAGTTCTAATTCCTAACGCTGGTTTACCCCATGGAGTAAAAGGTTTAGTTCTTCCAATTGGTGAACGACCTTCTCCCCCACCATGTGGATGATCACAAGGATTCATAACAACACCTCGAACCGCTGGTCTTTTACCTAACCATCGTGTCCGACCTGCTTTGCCTCTATTAATACTATACGCGTCCATATTTGATAAACGACCAATAGTCGCATGACAAGTTTTATGCACTAAACGAATTTCTTTTGATGGCAACCGTAAAGTTACATAATCACCAACTTTCGCTAAAACTGTTGCATATGAACCTGCAGTACGAACAATCTTTCCTCCTTGAAAAGTTGATAATCCAATATTATGAACTTCTGTTGCCAAAGGTATAAATTCTAAAGACATATTGTTACCAATTTGAATCGGAATATCTTTATAACCTGATTGAACTATCGAATTTAACTCTAATCCTTCAGGACATAGAATATATTTCTTTTCACCATCCCGGTAATGAATTAAGGCAATTTTAGTTCTACGGTTAGGATCATATTCAATCGTTGCAACTTTACCTATGATACCTTTTTTATTACGTAGAAAATCGATTTTGCGATATCTTTTTTTATGCCCACCACCACGATGACGAATTGTTATAATACCCCGATTATTTCGTCCTCCTTTATTTGGTTTAGAAATTGTTAAAGATTTCTCAGGTTTAATATTAATTAAATCACTACAATCCAAGAGAGCTAGGGTTCTTATACCTGATGTAACAGGTTTATATAATTTGATACTCATGAAATCTCAAATTCAAAAATTGTTTATAAATCGGAAAGTAATTTAATTTTATCATCAGGATCAAGTGTAATTACAATTTTTTTTAATTTTGATCTATAACCACTACATTTGCGAACAATCCTTTTTTCAGTGGGCAAACGGATTGTATTTACTTTACGAACTCTAACATTTAGAGATTTTTCGATAGTGAATTTGATAACAACTTTATCCATAATAGGATTAACTAAAAACGTATACTTTTTTTGTTCTAATGGGTCCAAGGATTTTTTAGTGGTAGAAACACCCTTTATATCATCTAAATAGTATTTTTCAGAATAAAACTCAGAGTTAGGCATACAATTATTTTATTTTTTAAGATAATAAATTATTAATTTTTAAATATTATATTTTTTTATAATGCTCAATACTAACTAAATTACCCGGTTTACCTGGAACCACTCCTTTCACAACGATAACGTTAGTTTCAGAGTTTACAATTATAATCTTTAATTTTTTGAGAGTCACTTTTTTTGCACCTAAACGACCTGACATTTTTTTTCCCGGATAAACGCGACCCGGAGTTGTACCGGCTCCAATGGAACCGGGAGCCCTATGATTTTTAGAACCATGAGTCATCGGACCACGACCAAAATTATGACGTTTTTGCAATCCTGAAAAGCCCTTTCCTATACTTTTTCCAGTTACGTTAATTAAATCACCTGATTTAAAAATATTTGTTGTAAGAATTTGACCTAAAACAAAATCATTAACAGTCTTAATTCGATACTCCTTAAGATAACGCAATAAGGGCATTTTAGTTTTTTCCAAATGACCTATTTGTGGTTTTGGTAATGCTTTAAACGACACATTTATATATCCTAATTGAATCGCGTTATAACCATCAGTATTTACCGTTTTAATTTGTGTTATGTTACAAGGACCAGCGCGTAAAATAGTTACTGGGATCGTGTTACCAAACTCATCTACAATTTGAGTCATACCAATTTTATTACCCAATATTCCTAAAGACATGACATCGACACCCAATATTTTTATAAAAACTAAGAGTTAATAAAAATTGATAAAATAATCTTACGTATTTTAAAATTTCAATAGTAATTTTCAAATTTGTATTTTTTTATACTGTTCTAAATTGCAGCTTTTGATAAGCGCTTTTTATTCATTTTATTTAAAACACAAATAATGTCTACAAGTGACAAATTAAGATGTTACTACGTAATTAAACTTGATTCTTAAGTTAAAAGGTGTTGTTGATACTTTAAGCTATCAAAATTATCATTATTATTCACTTTTACAAACTTGTGTAGTATAATTTAATATATAAGAATTCGCCCTATTAAGAAATTAAATTTTTAAAACGCTTCAATAGAAAATGCAAATAAAAAATTTTTTTAACCGTATTTTACAAATATTTTTTATAATCCTCTTTAATTTTGGATTTCTCAAAGGTGCACAGGCCAGTATATTAGTCAATTGTGGTGAATCTACAGCTTTTCGAAAACGTTTAGATGCAAGTATAAAAAAACTCGAATCCCGTTTAAAAAAATACGAACCGGGGACTTTGCCAGCATTAGGGTTAGAACAACAAATTATGCTAACTAGAAGTCGTTTTGAACGGTATGGGAAATCAAATTTAATGTGCGGAAAAGACGGACTACCCCATTTAATTGCAGATGGTGAATGGGAACATACACAAGAATTTGTGCTCCCAGGCATTTTATTCATTTATATTGCTGGTTGGATTGGTTGGTCTGGAAGACAGTATATAAAAACTGTAGCAACAATAAAAAATCCAGCAGATAAAGAGATTATAATTGATGTCCCGTTGGCATTACAAATTATGATTTCAGCATATCTATGGCCTATTAATGCTTGGAAAGAATTTTTAGATGGAGGCTTTGTTGCAAAAAAATCAGAAATCACTGTTTCACCACGTTAATTCAAATTTTTAATTAAAATAGACTTTTTTATGAATGATTTTAAGACTTATCTATCTACGGCGCCTGTTTTATTAACTATTTGGATGAGTTTCACTGCTGGTATATTAATTGAAATAAATAGATTTTATCCGGATGCTTTATTTATTGGTTAAAGTCTAAGTACGCAGTGTTCGTTAATATGATTAGCTTCGCACGATAGCAGTTATAAAATGAAATAAATTAGATTGGATTCATTATCTAAAGTATTTAGTTTATTTTTTTAATATCTAAATTTTTAAAAATTATTTATTACTAAAAATAATCCAAAATAAATAAACCCATAAAATTTCCTTTTATTAGATTTAATGATTTTATCCTGTATAATACTATATATATAAGAATATTTTATTATAACAATAAATTTATGGCTTTAAGAACTAGGTTAGGCGAATTTCTACGCCCTTTAAATTCGGAATACGGTAATGTGTCACCAGGTTGGGGCACAACGCCGTTAATGGGATTTGTAATGTTACTTTTCTTGGTGTTTCTATTAATTATATTACAGATATATAATTCATCATTAATAATCGAAAACGTTGATGTCGACTGGACAAATTTTAGTCTATAAATAGATATCTTATAACACATAGGTGCAATTATTTTTACTTAATTTAATCTGAAAGAAACTCTGTATATAAATTTTAAAGTATACTACAAGAGCATTTTACTTTTGTAAAATAAGCTAAAAACTAACACCAGCCCTCTCATTTATTTTATCAATATGTGAGAGGGGTTTTTTTATTCTAAATTAGCTAGTCTTCATGTTCTTCAAACGGATCGCGTAGATTTTGTGATTTAGGTCCAAAAGCTGCATAAACAGAAAAAACAGTTATTCCCAATAATAAGCTCGACATAAAAATAATTAACGATGAAATTGTATCCATAAATATCTATCAACTTTTACATTAACTTTATATTATTTAATTATATTTCAATTTTTTATATTTGTATTCATATAAATCCAAATCCAGGATAAACATTAAATCAATATTACGCCACTTGCAATTTTATTTTTAGTATGATATAAATACAATTGCCGGGATAGCTCAGGTGGTAGAGCAGTGGACTGAAGATCCTCGTGTCACCAGTTCAAATCTGGTTCCTGGCAACTTATGTCGATAAATGTAAATCGAACATAAAAATTTTTATAACAAAAAATTAAAATATGGAAGGAATAATTTTAAATCTTATATTGAGCGAATTTCCTTTTACCTTAGAAGAATTAATATCTTACCAACTTTTCTTTAAGTTTAAAGGGAATATACCTGAAATTAAGCAGAATCTTAGTCTTAATAGAAAAAAAGAACGCGAAATAATTAAGTGTATTGGAAGTTTAATATGTAAATTTCAACGCGAATTTCCTAATTATGGGATTAAAGATTTATTAAACAAGTTCACTGCTCCCAGATTTTTATTCAAATATTCCGATTTAATTTTTACTTTATGCCAAGGATGGTTTTTAGCATTAAACGACCTTAAAAAAGGTCGTTTAACAATCAAAGAAATAGTAAATTCAAGTATCCTTGACGAAAAATATGTTACACCCTATATTAATAATCGCAAAATTAGAAAACCATTTTTATCAATTAGATTTGTTCAATTAATTTCATTAACCAGTCTTGCTTATTTTGGTAATTATGAAGAAGCAGCGTATAATCTTTCAAAATCTATACCCGAAATTAAATTCGAAATCTCTAGCTTAGAAAAAATATTAAGAACTAAACTAATATATTCAAAGAATAAAAATATTAGTTTGACACCAGCAGGTTTTCTTACTCTAAAATTTTCAATAAAAATATTGAAAGCATCATATAGAATATATTATGAATTCGATATTTTAAAAAATGGACCAGCATTAGAAACTTATTCTAAACCATGGAGAATAATATTGCCAACAGCTTATGAAATATTCGCTTTTACAGTATTAATGATACTATTTAGGATCTTACCACAAATTCCATTGTTTATAGTAATACTTACACTAAAGATAACTATTGACTTAGAAATTTTTCCGCGCTTTTCTATTTTAAAAGAAAATAATATAGAATTAATTCTAAATTCAACTTTTGGTAAAAAAATTATTGGTTATATCCATATTATAATTCGAATTTTAAGCATTATAAATTTTCGTTTAATTCCAATTTACAAAGTTATAGCTTACATTCTCGGTTATATAACCTACCCAATTGCGCTTCTTATTGAGTTTATAGACAATTACATCGATGCACGTATTAAAAAGTTTATGGAAAAAGATCAACTTAAACTAGAGCGGCGCGCTGTTTTACAAGATTTAACATGGGGTGGACAATTAAACCAAATTTATAATCCCAACCCGTTTTATGTTAATCTGGTTAAAAAAGGTAGAACATATTTACCGATTAGTTTTTATAATTATAAAAAAGAAATCAAGAATATTTTTAAATTAAGAGCAAGAAAAATACAACTTAAAAAACTAAAAAAGAGAAAAGACTCTATTTTTTACAAAATAACTAGTGCGCCTCTAACTCGATTAATCCTAAGAGTAAAAAAGATTGCGCGAAATTTAAAAAATAAATATCGTAACTTTAAACTAAAAAATAATAAAAAAAAATAAAAGGCATGAATAAAATCAATTTTATTTCAAAATCCGATATTCATAATTTATTGAATAATAAATTTCGATTTAAAAAAGTATTTAAAATTATAAGAAAATATAAACTAAAAAAAATAATTTATAAAAGTGCTATTAAACAAAAAAATTTAAATGAGAAGTTACAAAATGATTTCTTTTTAAAAATATTAATTATAGCTACATATTCATCAAAAGATAAAATATGGCCATGGCCATTTGGTATTGAGCAAATAGAGGACTATATTTTAACCCAAACCAATGATATAACTAAAAAAGCAATTAGTGGGAGAAAAGTACAGGAAGATTTAATGTGGCAATTTCGGCTATTGAAAAGATCAATGTTCTGTTATAAGGATCTATTACCGGGACAATTAGTTTTTGTGCCAATGGACTTTCTTTTTATTACCCACATAAAATATTTAACACTTTTAATAAAAGAACAATATCCTCCCCCTAACCGTGTATTACCAGGCCGAAGACTAATATTACTACTTCTTTTAGTAAAACTCACCGACTATAATGCATGGCTTAATCCTATAGTAACAACATTTTTTACACAGATAGACTGTCTTATAGACTATCTTACAGGTTCTTCTTGTTTGCAAGAATTGCTTACAAATCCGCTTACAAATATCAATAGTTTTCTTTTTTGGACATTTTTTTGGATATACATATATACTCCAATAGAAGGTCAATGGATAATTTGGAGAACACAAAGAAAATTCAAAACGTCTTATTATTATTACACACGATGGGACTTAATGGACTACTATTTATGGTATTATTTTCTGTTACGCCCTCATCAACGTGTCAAGTTTTAAACAACTTTTTATAAGGAGAGAGAGGGATTTGAACCCTCGGTATAGATAAAAAGCTATACAACGGATTAGCAATCCGTCGCTTTCGACCACTCAGCCATCTCTCCATTTTTTAGCTCTGGCGGGACTTGAACCTGCGACCTTGGGCTTATGAATCCCCTGCTCTAACCATCTGAGCTACAGAGCTACAAAGTAAATTATATATTATCAGGTTACAAACTGAGACGTCAATAGACTACTAATAGCTAATGAAATTTTTTTTATAATTAACACTATTCAATTTGACCTATCGATTATAATATAATTACTATAGAAAATTTTTAATTAAAAAAAATTCATATGTTATTATTAGCAAAATTACCAGGAACGTTTGCTGTTTTTAGTCCCTTGGTTGATATATTACCGGCAATACCCGTATTATTCCTTTTATTGGCATTTGTATGGCAGGCTTCTGTAGGTTTTCGCTAATATTTTTATTTATAATACGCTTGCCTATCTAAGGTTAAATCAGTTTATTAAACTATAAATGTGAAAAACTAACTTAAACTTAAACACAAAAAGAATGTCCCACTTAACTCAAATTACAACTTCGATCTGTGATTTGACTACTTTACAAAAAATCTTAACTCAGCTAGAAATCAGTTGGGAAAAAGATTTTTTACCGATTAATACTAAAGAAAATAATCGCACTTTAATCATTTCCCAAGCAAATTTAGTTGATATTGGTTTTACATTTAACAGACAAACACAAACTTATGAATTATTCGCAGATAAAAGTTTCTGGAACCAATGTTTAACAACCGATCTATTTTTAAATAAAATAATATGGTTATACGCAGTTGAATATATTAATAAAGAACTAAATCGTCTTGGCTTTCCAGTTCTTGATTTTTGTATTCAAAATGAAAAGGGGAAGGTTAATTTAATTGCCGAAAAAAGATTTGCTTAATTAAATACAACTAATCACAAAAGATCTAATTAATCCCCCGATCTTTTGTGTAATTTTAAAAATTATGATATACTTTGATAACCGGGATATAGCGCAGCTTGGTAGCGCGTCTGCTTTGGGAGCAGAATGTCGTAGGTTCAAATCCTACTATTCCGATCACGGATCATTTTTTCTAATACTTATTTAATCTCAGAAAATTTCGAATGTTTAGTGTCAAATTCCAAAATCCTCCTAGAGACTAAATTAACTTTTTCGATATTGTTTTGTACTTTATAAAGATAGAATAAATTTTCTAAACATATAATATTATCGGGTGCAATCTCTAACGCTATTGTGTAATAATAAATAGCTAATTCGAATTCCGATAATAGAAAATAAGTATAACCAATTGTGTTAAATAAACTCGACATGCCTAAACGATCATTTTTATCCCATAGATTAAAACAATTACGAAATTCTTCTATTGCTTTTTTATAAAGATTTTTACGTAAATATAATTGTCCCAACTTGAATTTATTTATATAAGAATTATCTTGAATTTTTTGGATAAAAAATAATCTTTTTTCCAAATTTTGTCGTAATTGAATCCACGATATTAAAAATGCGGAAAGAGTTAATAAAATTCCAAAAACAAAAACAAGATAAATTTTAGCAAGTACTAACTCCATAATTTCTAAATTTGTTGACATTAATAATATTATATAGTATTCTACGAACATGACATGCCCCCATCGTCTAGAGGCCTAGGACCCTTCCCTTTCACGGAAGTAACAGGGGTTCGAATCCCCTTGGGGGTAGAATGTAAATAATTAATAATATAGGTATAGGGCCGCCTGGGATTCGAACCCAGAACTTATCGGTTAAAAGCCGAGTACTCTACCATTGAGTTAGCGACCCTTTATAAATTATATAGAAAATGTTCTTATAATATGGAATTTTTTAAAAACATGCGACACATTTAAATATAAATTTCATAAAATAATGAGTCTATGTTGACTTTATTATATAAATACTCCCGAACACTAATTCGTCATTTTATAAAATAGACCCTTATCGTAGCTTAATACTTAAAAAGAACTCTGTCAATAATTTTTTTTCTAATTAAAAAATAATCAAACAATTGACACTATGATTTAAATTATTAATATTTATTAAAATACGTTAGTCAATCACAATTTTAAAAATTTAAACATGAACCTTTATACAAATTAATCAACAAAATTTTTATTTTTAATATGCATCTGACTGGGTTTGAACCAGTGGTGTTCTTAAGAAAACGGATTATGAGTCCGGTGCCTTCGACCGCTCGGCCACAGATGCTTAAAATTTTTTGGAGCTGGTGGGATTCGAACCCACGTCCAATTAGATCTCACGATTAAACAATATATATAAATAGTATAAAACTCAAAAAGAAAAAAAAATTCTTAGCTAGAATTAAGATATACTTAGTTCAACTAGCTGCAGTATTAATTAACATAATCCAGTTACAATCATATGATTACGAAATTAAACAACTTTAAGCGTAGGACAGCATAAAAGTGTTATTAATTAATCCTCTAAAAAAGTTTGCATTTATTTGAATAGGCTTTTTTCTATATGCCTAGATTTTTTCAAAATATTGTAATAATTTTAAACCTAATTGTCGAATCGATTTCAGCCCCAGGCACGAGGGGATTCGAACCCCTGACTTTTAGAATCGGAATCTAATGCTCTAATCCTCTGAGCTACGCACCTAAATTTAATTATACTAACTTTTAAATTTATTAGCAAGACAAAAATTTACAAAATTATCTATATAATAAAAGCAAAGTATATTTTTAATAATTAATAAATAAATTTATTCCAAATGGATAGTTTTTTAATTCATCTATGAAACTTATACGAATTTGTTCAATTCTAATAAAAAGGTGCTTAAATTCGAATTTACCTTATATTTAATTCGAAAAAATAGAAAACAATAGTTGCATTTCGGTTAGATTTAATTATTAAAGTCGACGTCTTTAAGTTACAATAATATCTATAACTGTTTTATAAAAATTTAAATCATGATAGCTTTAAAAATTTTAGTTTACACTTGTGTTATATTTTTCAGTTCTTTATTTATTTTCGGGTTACTATCAAATGACCCTTCACGAAATCCAAATCGACAAGATTTATCTTAAGTTAAGAATTAATAATAAACAAAATAAATTGTAGTTTTTGTGGGATATTCCATTTGCAATTATTAAAAATTTAATTTTTAATAATTGCAAAATTTAGTTAATTAAAAGACCAAAACTAAATTTTTTACGGTGAATGACGGGATTTGAACCCGCGAATACCGGGATCACAACCCAGTGCCTTAACCACTTGGCAACATCCACCTGTTTATTAACTCATAGATTTATCAAAGTCACTTCAAAAAATTTGATAAAATAGGTAATAAAAACAGTTAATTTTAAATTCAAAAAAAAATCGTACTATCAGAAACTAATATCTAGATAACTATAAGAAACGATAATGCATAAAATTATATCTTTAAAAATTTCTGGAATATCATCAAATAATAAATCACTATTTAATAAAATTTATCTTTATGATTTAAAGCGTAAAAATTACAAATTTATAACTAACCTGAAAACAATTAATTCCTACTTAAATTTTATTCAGATTCCTGGACTACTCTATTCATTTTTTAACAATAAAAAATCAAATACTTTTTTAAATCTAAAAATTATTTCAATAACTGGTGGCGGATAAACTGAATATTTAAAATAAATTTGATAAATAAAATATGTTTCTAATAAATATGGGTAATACTGGATTTGAACCAGTGACCTCCTGCTTGTAAGGCAGGCACTCTACCACTGAGTTAATCACCCACTATAGTGACAATATACGTTTCAAAATCTATAAAGTCTAGTCCTATTACAAATTAAATTTTTTTTTATCAACTATGTCGATTCGAAAAAGCTTATATAGAGATTCGATTTGTTTAAAAATTGTTCTAAAGATTATAATTTTTTTTCAAACATTACTAAATTTAGAATACTAACGAAAACTTAAATTTAAGAATTTAATAACGACTTTTTACATCACTTGACTTATAATTCATATTAATATATATTAGGGTTATATTGCGGGTATAACTCAGTGGTAGAGTGCAACCTTGCCAAGGTTGATGTCGCGCGTTCGAATCGCGTTACCCGCTTTTGAATCTTACAAAAATAACATCGAAAAATATTAAAATAGATTAACGAAACAAAAATAAAATAAATTATTATGATCATCGCAATTTGTTTTATTATTTTATTCTAATTGTGATATAATAAAAAACAGGGTCTATCGTCTAAGGGACTAAGACAGGAACCTTCTAAGTTTCTAATGTAGGTTCGAATCCTACTAGACCTATATTATTTTTGAATATTTAAATTTCAAAAAGCCCTTCAAACATTTTTCGAACTTTTGAACCAGTGTCAATAGTTTCTAATGGATCTTTTCGCAAACGATGACGTAAACATAAAACTATGACGTTACTTACATCTTCAATTTCAACAATTTTACGTCCATTTAAAGCTGCAAGGGCTTTTGCTGCGCGATTTACAACAATATCTCCCCTTAATCCGTCAACATTTAAATCACTACATATTCTTGATATTTTAATACGAAAATCACGATTTATATCAACTGTAGGAAGTAGTTTTTGAGCATTTACTAATTGCATACGTAAAGCATTTTGTTGTGCTGCATATTTTCTAATCCATTCCTGCGGATCATGATCAAAAGCGGTACGTTCCTCAACGATTTTTACTCGTAATTCCGGATTTTTTACAGTTCGAATTTCAGCATGCATTCCAAAACGATCCAACAATTGCGGGCGTAGTTCCCCTTCCTCTGGATTACCAGACCCGACTAAAACAAAACTTGCAGGATGACGAATCGAAATCCCTTCTCTTTCAACGGTATTCCAGCCTGAAGCTGCCGAATCCAGCAATATATCAACTAAATGATCATCTAAAAGATTAACCTCATCGACATACAGGATTCCACGATTTGCCTTAGCTAATAAGCCGGGTTCAAAAGCTTTTATCCCTTCAGTTAATGCCTTTTCGATATCAATTGTTCCACAAACACGATCTTCTGTTGCACCCAATGGTAAATCAACCATTGGTATTTTTATTAATTCAGTTTCCAATATTTGATCATTTATAAATTGATCACGAACGATTGGACTCATTAATTCAAGATTCGTAGGATGCGAATTAAAGCTATCGTCTTTTACAACTGGTATTTTTGGAAGTAAATCTGCAATGGCACGAATTGTCGTTGATTTTCCAGTCCCTCTATCCCCCATAATAATAACTCCACCTATTTTTGGATCTATAAGGTTTAGTTCTAAAGCTAATTTCATTTCTTCTTGACCTACAATCGCTGTGAATGGAAAAATAGGTAAAGAGGCACTCTTTACTTGTTGCATTTTTTTGTTTCTATATAATTTAATTAAGGATTAAAACTATAAATGGGACCAAATATAAGATTGAATAATTTTTTCCCAATTATTAATTTTATTTAATTCTACATATGCCATTTTAATTAATAATGATAATTTTTTATTAATATAATTCAGACCCTAAACGAATTGCTAAAATCGATGTAGCTAAAGCTAAAACTAACGCTGAAAATATTTGACTATCAGTTAACATTTTATAAAAATTTCTTAAATTTAAAACATGAAGATATTCTACTACAACTTATGTAATTTTAGAAACTTATTTACAAGATTTTCCATAAACAGTTAAAAAAATTAAGATTACAAAAGTTATTTAGACTTTATAAAATTTTAATACCCTCTTCAATTATGTGACTTTTTCAATTTTAGGGTTAAATAACTAGTTTTTATCTTTTAGAAAAATCTTCGTTAATTCCATTTTTTATTTGATACATAATATACTTGATTTGCACTTAATATTTTTTATTCAAGTAATTGTAAAATATAATTGATTGGATTAATAGGATAAATAAAAAAGTATATTATTTTGAATAATACAACTTAGGTAAATTATATTATTTAAACGTAAAATTTAATATTAAAAATATCTTCACTATCGTCTAGTTCCGAAACATTCAAATTTTTTAATTAAATTAAGTACATATCCCGTATTAAATTGACCTACGTGAACCATGTATAATAAAAGTACTCTATTAACAATATCGAAAATTGAATGAGATAAAAATAAATCTTCATTTATTTTTTAAGTTTAAAATCGACAACAATTAATAAAAATTTAGGAGATATTTATGGCAGGTGGTTCAACCGGCGAACGTCCTTTCTCTGATATTATAACAAGTGTACGTTATTGGATTATTCACAGTATTACTATTCCGTCTTTGTTCATCTCAGGATGGCTGTTTATTGCAACAGGCCTTGCATATGATGTTTTTGGTACGCCTCGTCCTAACGAATATTTTTCAGAAGATCGTCAACAAATACCGTTAGTAAATGATCGTTTTAGTGCAAAGCAAGAATTGGAAGATTTGACTAAAGGACTTTAATAAAATTTCAAAACTATTTTAAAATTTCTAATATGATTAAAATTTTGAATCAACCTGTTGCTTACCCAATTTTTACATTTCGTTGGTTAGCAATTCACGGATTAGCTGTACCAACTGTATTTTTTCTGGGTGCAATTACATCTATGCAATTTATTCAACGCTAAAAAGGAGATAATAATCATGGCAGGACCAAACCCAAACCGCGAACCTGTGGAATTAAATCGAACATCTTTATATTTTGGTTTACTATTAATTTTTGTTCTAGCTGTATTGTTTTCAAGCTATTTCTTTAACTAAAAAGGAGGTAAGAATATGGCTAGCACGGGACGAATTCCTTTATGGTTAATTGCTCTTATTGGAGGATTTGCCGTAATTGCAGTATTAACATTATTCATATATGGATCTTATTCAGGTTTAGGATCTTCACTATAAACTTTTAATAAAATAAACTGTATTTTATAGTTATTATCTTAATTGACATGATCGTCATTATATTGTAAATTAATATTATAAAAATAAGGGTCGGTGCCCGAGCGGTTAAAGGGAGCGGATTGTAAATCCGTTGGCATTGCCTACGTTGGTTCAAATCCAACCCGGCCCATTTAAACCACTCGACTAAAATTTTGATTTTTTTATACCGATCATTTGTGAATTACTTTTTCCAGGTGCTACCATTGGATAACAGTTTTCATCTTTTGTGATTTGACAGTCAACTAAATAAGGTCCCGTTGAATAGATAGTATGATATAATTCGTGCTCCATATTTTTAGTAAAAGTAAGACTTTTCGCGTTAATACCGTACGCTTTGGCTAATTGAATAAAGTTAGGCATTCCCAGAGTCATATTTGAATGCGAATAACGTTCTCCATAAAACGATTGTTGCCACTGCCGAACCATAAACAGCCACATGTTATATAATAAAAAAATTTTTATGTGTAAATAATTAAGAGCAATTGTCCCAAGTTCCTGAATATTCATTTGAATGCTTGCATCACCCGTAATACAAATTACTATGTGATTTGGAAATGCAATCTGATTGCCAATTGCGGCTGGTATCCCATACCCCATAGTTCCTAATCCGGAGCTAGATGCCCATTTTCTTATTCTACATTTTAAAAATTGAGCTGACCACATTTGATGTTGACCAACATCCGTAGTAAAGAATGAATTTGATGCAACTTTGTTTAAAAAATTTAGTACTATTTGCGGAGAAAGTTTTTGATTAGAGCAAGGAATAGTTAATGGATATGCTTTTTTCCATTTTTTTATTCTTTTTCGCCAATTTAATGTGCGATCATAAGTTAACGAATCCTTTTGTAATTTTACAATTTTTAATAATTCAAATAATATTTTTTTTATATCACCAATTAATGATTGATAGGGTTGACGATTTTTTCCCACTTCTGCAGGATCGATATCTATATGAATCACATCAGCATTAGTCGCAAATTCATCCAATTTTCCTGTTACTCGATCATCAAATCTTGCACCAATTGCAATCAATAAATCACATTCACTCACAGAAAAATTAGCATACGCCGTACCATGCATCCCTAACATACCCACAGATAGGTAGTTATTTTCATTAAATGCCCCCTTTCCCATTAAAGTTGTTGTAACTGGGATTTTATAGAAATTCGCTAATACAGATAATTCTGGATTTGCATTAGCACAGATAACACCACCACCAACATATAAAAGTGGTTGAGATGATGATTTAATCAAATTTACAGCTCGGACCAATTTTCTTTTAGTTGTCTTTTGCACAAATCGAAATCCAATAGATTTTAAGACATAATTTTGACTTATTCCGTTATAATGTAAAAATTTTTCAAGTCCGACATCTTTAGGAATATCAATTAAAACTGGTCCAGGTCGACCATTTCTAGCAATATAAAAAGCCTCACTAATTATATATGAAATTTTGGTAACATCTCTAATTACATAAGAATGTTTAACAATGGGAAATGTTATACCAAAAATATCCGTCTCTTGGAATGCATCCGTTCCAATAAAAGACCGAGCTACTTGACCTGTAACAAGAATTAAAGGAATAGAATCCATTTGTGCCGTAGCTATTCCTGTTACCAAATTAGTTGCACCCGGGCCAGATGTCGCAAAGCAAATTCCCACTTTTCCTGTGGCCCGAGCATACCCGTCAGCTGCATGAACAGCCCCTTGTTCATGACGAACTAATATATGATTAATAAGATTTTGCTCTTCCCAGTTATACAATTCATCGTAAATTGGCAATATTGCCCCTCCTGGATACCCAAAAATATGCTTAGTACCATTTCGAATTAAACTATCTATTAAAGCAAATGACCCAATAGTTTTCATAACTGACTGTTTAAATATTATTTATAAATCAAGCATTCTTTTTAAAACATCAATAATAAAAATGAATAGTATTAAAAAGAGCGGTAAAAATAAAGTGGAACCCTTTTTATTTTGTATTGGACTGAATAAAACAGATATTAAACCGAGCAAAACACTAATAAAAAAACTCGGATAGCGTGAAATGTTTTTCCAAAAATTTAGCATCAAAAATTTAAACTACTTCTTTTATAAAGATATCTGAAAAATATAGCAAAATATTACACTAAATCAATTTAGTCCATATTATAATAAAACAACATATGATTAGTAATCCAAAAAATGGATTACTGTATTAACTCAATTATTGGACATCGTTATAAGATTATATTAAATTCGTATAAAAAAATATTTTAGTCGCTGAATTTCAACAATCAGAACACTATCTCTTGCTTCAATTCAGTTTTTTAAACAAATGTTCGAAGAAATTATTTCATTAATTTTAATCTCAGATTTTATTATTATCTTTAAATTATTTATGTTTGAATTGGTATTATCATTTTTATGAAGTATTGTCTTATATAATATCCTGATAAATAAACTTTATTATTTTAGTTTATAAATTAATACGATCATTAATAAAAGGCTTTCTACTAATAAATTTAATGTGTAATTTTTACACCAAAACCTATTAAGCTATTTAGACAAGGTTCAATTCATATTAAAATTAATATTACAAAGAAGAATAAAATACGATCATTATAAATAATTCGATGCCAAAATGGTTAAAACTATGGAAATTTTAATTGGACTGTATTTTACCAATAAATAAGACCATAGATTATGTATAGTACATAATCGAATAAATTCTAGTAGGCATTTTAACGTTTCAAGTTTATAGCGATTTGAATTTAAGTTTGATCAAGAAATGATAAAAATTACACTATAAAATAACTGTACAAAATAGCGAAAGCGTCGAATGTGTTTGAATAATTTAGATATATAGTATATAAAATAAAATTCTTAATTTAATTAAAAAATTACTATTATGGAAGCACTAGTTTACACATTTTTATTATTAGGAACACTTTTAGTGTTGTTTTTCGCTGTTTTTTTCCGTGAAACTCCTAAAATTATTAAAAAATAAATCCATTGTTATTACAAAAATAATTTCTAATGATCAATAAGCTTTAAATATTTTGCTGAATTTGATCCTAAAGTTGTTAGACTACGTGCAACTTATTCCAGCTTGTAGTTTATATTATTCTTAATCGTTCGTACGTAGTAATTTAAACTTAAAACATTTATGTATGTATATGTTCATATATCAATTGAATATGATGTCTAAAATTCATAGAAGAAAAAATATTTTACCAATGATTTTAAATTTGCGAATTGTTATATAATTATTAAAAATAATATTCTTTTTTCTTGGATTCTGTTTGATAAAATTAAAAATTCTTAATCAATCATGTTCCGCAAAAATTTAAAACTTTTAACATCTATCATTTTATACCTAATGTTATCAAGCTGCAATATAGCTTCTGCAATTGAATTGAATGATGCTTCACGTACGGTGATTTTAGAAAATAATGGTAAAACCGTAACTCTTACACCAGAACAAGTAAAGCGGGGTAAACGGTTATTCAATTCATCTTGTAGTACTTGTCATACTGGTGGCATTACAAAAACAAATCCTAATATTGGTTTAGATGTTGAAGCTTTATCAAATGCAACTCCACCACGTGATAACATTGTTAATTTAATCGATTATATGAAAAATCCAACAACTTATGATGGAATAGAATCAATTGCTGAAATTCACCCAAGTATTTTAAGTGCAGATATTTTTCCCAAAATGAGATCTTTAACAGAAGATGATATGTATGCAATAGCTGGTCACATCTTGTTACAACCAAATATACTAGCTGAAAAATGGGGCGGCGGAAAAATTTACTATTAACTTAAATAAATCCAATATATTAATTTATTGGATTTATTGTAGAAATAAATATCTAAAACGTATTATCTAGGTTAATAATAAAAGTTAAGCTGCTTGTATTTTTTTACGCAAGTAATGGAACTTATTATATCGATAAACAATTTGCTAATTGCTAATATTAAATCTTAACAGAATTATTTAGATACGTTAAAACTTTCCAAATAAAGGATTTATGATACAATTGACTCCATGCGGAGTAGAGCAGTCTGGTAGCTCGTTGGGCTCATAACCCGAAAGTCAGTGGTTCAAATCCGTTCTCCGCAATAAAATAAAGAGGAGTTATTCTTCAGTCTAATTCCTTTTATTCTTAAGAAAAGACAACTAATTTTTATGTCTAAAATAAATTGAACGGAACCATCAAATGTCTTATGATGAGTTAATAATAGCAGGTGATACCTTTTTTTATCTATCAATGGCATTAATAGTTTTCGGTATAGTCTCGGCCATTTTAAGGCGACAGCCACGGATCCCGTTATTTCATCGAGTCTGCATTTTTCACGGTGGTCAATTAAAAAATGATCCCGAGGATTTTAAGTTCTGATAGCTTTTCGAAAACAGAGGTTCAAAATTTTTGAGTGCAGAATTATGAATATTTCATTTTATTAATGTAAAATAAAGTAACAATAAAAAAATAATTTAGTCAAAATTTAAAAATTGTATTATATAATAGAGTGAGGTGATATATCTTATTTATTTAAAAACGGGAGATAAAAGTGGGAGAAAAAAGTACGATGGCGTACATCGATGTCCGCATAGAGCAGGCATTGAACGAAGGCAACAGACAAGAATGGCTGCGTCTGATTCGCCAACTAGCGGCGGCGAAGAAATTTTTGCCGCTAAACGATGCGGAGTTCGAAAAAACGAGAGCTGCCGTGTTCGAAAATTTCGAACCGTACATGGGTGTCCGTGAAGATCTGCCCGCAATGATTGGGGCTAATGCAGGAATGGTGACGGTTTCCTACGTCACGTTCCAGTCGTCAGTAGTGGGTGTTTTTAGATTCGAAGATGGCTTATCACGGGTCTTACTCATCACCTCTGCCGGGTTGGCCTTAACTGCGATGGGCATGTCATCGCTAGCGGTACTTGCAGCAGCAGACTTTGTCCCTGCAGCTGCTCCTGCATGTCTACTCTTTGCCAAGTATTTAAACTTGGCGGGTCGCAAGCGGGGTGAATTCGCGGAAAATGAACTTCTGGGTCTGGAAAACCCAGAAGAAGCAAGACCTGGTATCGCTGTTAAGTTCTGGCGTTTTATAAAACGCCGCTACAGGAAATGGCGGAACCGAGAAAATGAAGAGAATTCGAATCAAGAAAAGGGAGTTTGCGATCGTCCGATCCGTGAGATCGAGATGTCAGCCGATGAACCTAGTACGGTTTCGGATTGTCCCAATCCAATTATCGAAATCACGGAGGGTGATCCCAAAGTGATTTTAGGTCCTATAGTAGATCTAATAACACTTTAGAGAGATTTTATTTCTCTAAAGTGTTATTTGGGGGCTTTTAATTATTTAGGTTATAAAATTAATTTTTAAATAATCTAACAATTTCGATTACTTTTCTTTTCAGCTTTAAACTTCTTAGATTTACTTATAATATAATTTCTTCATTGTGTCTGAACTAGTATTTTTGTCATGCAATATCGATAGCTGATATTTATTAAAAATTACCTACACTATCACTTTTATCTCAATGATTTCATTTGCGGGTATAGTTTATCTGGTAAAACCTTAGCCTTCCAAGCTAATGATAAGAGTTCGAGTCTCTTTTCCCGCTTTAAATATTATACCATGTTATAAGAATTAACCATCAATATAATTTATTTTCGTATAAATAGATTTTCTTCTAGTACAATTCTCTTTTTGCTTAATACATTCGGATTAATAGTTAGTAAAAATAGGTAGTTGAAATATTTCGTTTGTAAAATAGGATAATTTAAAGTTAGAATATAAAATTGTTTCTTATAAAAGTTTATTTTATAATATATACGAAAAGATAATTAAATTTATGATATGATTACTAAACATAGTAATTGTAAAAAAATGAAAAAAACAAGAAGAATAAAAAAAATAATTCTTTATCGTGAGAAAGCGCGGCAGGCGCTAGAAAAAGGAATGCGAATAATGACGGAAGCCGTCGCAGTGACTCTGGGTCCAAAAGGAAGAAATGTAGTACTAGAAAAATTTTCAAATTCCCCACAAATTATTAACGATGGTGTGACAATCGCGAAAGAAATAACACTAAAAAACCCAGTTGAAAATACTGGTGTTTCGCTAATACGTCAAGCAGCTTCAAAAACAAATGATGTAGCGGGTGATGGAACAACTACTTCAACCGTTTTAGCATATTCTATAGTTGAAGAAGGTATGAAAAACCTTACTTCTGGTAGCAATCCGATTACTTTAAAAATAGGGATTGAAAAAGCAACAAAATATATTGTTGAAAAAATTAATGAATTTTCAGAACCAATTGAAAATATAATTTCAATCTCCCAAGTAGCAACTCTTTCTGCCGGAAATGACTCGACAGTTGGATATTTAATAGCGGATGCTTTAAAGAAAGTTGGGCGAAATGGGATTATAACCTTAGAAGAAGGGAAAACTACTGAAACAGAATTAGAAATAACAGAAGGAATTCGGTTTGATAAAGGATACATTTCTCCCTATTTTATTACTAATCCAGGAAAAATGGAAACAGTTTTAGAAAACCCTTACGTTTTATTAACAGATAAAAAAATTACATTAGTTAAACAAGACTTAGTCCCTATATTAGAACAAATAATACCAACGAAACGATCGCTTTTAATCATTGCCGAAGATATAGAACAAGAAGCATTAGCGACTCTTATATTAAATAAACTTCGAGGAATTATAAACGTAGCCGCAGTTCGAGCTCCTGGCTTTGGTCTAATACGAAAAGAAGGATTAGAAGATTTAGCAATTTTGACTGGAGGAAAATTAATTACCGAAGAAGCAGGTTACAATTTAAAAACAGCAACAATTGATTTATTAGGAGAAGCAAAGCGAGTCATTTTAACAACAGATACAACCACAATTATAAATGATAACGAAAATACAGCACAAAATATTAAAATCCAATGTGATAATCTTCGTAAACAAATAACATTAATTAATGACAAATATGAAAAAGAAAAACTAAAGGACCGAATTGCAAAATTATCTGGCGGAGTTGCCATTATACGAGTAGGAGCGATAACTGAGACAGAAATGAAAGAAAAAAAATTAAGACTTGAAGATGCGATTAATGCAACACGGGCCGCTATTGAAGAAGGGATTGTACCTGGAGGGGGTTCAACATTTATTCACCTTGCAGAAAATTTAAAAACTTGGGCTAAAAATAATTTAAAAGAAGAAGAATTGTTAGGGGCTTTAATTATTGTTAAAGCAATTGAAAAACCTTTAAAAAGAATAGTAAAAAATGGTGGGAAAAATGGAAGTCTAGTTGCACAATTAGCTCAAGAAAAACCGTTTGAAATAGGATATGATGCAATAACCGACACATTTATCAATATGTATAAAAGCGGTATAATTGATCCAGCAAAAGTTACGCGTTCTACATTACAAAATGCAGCTTCAATAGCTGGTATGATTTTAACAACAGAATGTTTAGTAGTAGGTAAGAAATTATAGATGGATCGGACCTTATAATATATAGGGTCCGTCCTATATCTAATTTAACATTATAAATTAAGTCATTTTTAACAGTAAACTTTGGACAGTTTTTGTCGGTTTTGCTCCTTGTGCCAATCTAAGTTTTATCCGTTTGACATCCAAAAAAAATTTTTTTGAGCACGGATTATAAAATCCTAAATTTTCAATGGGACGACCATTACGTCGTGATTCGGATTGTGTAAGCACAATTCTATAAGATGGTTGTTTTTTGCGACCACCTTTTTTTAAACGTAATTTTAGCATATATCGTGTAATATTGTTGTAGCTACCACTTTAATATTGAATTAAAGAAATTCGAAAAATTAAAATCGTAAATTAGAAGAACGAATATTAGTGTCTTTTTATTATTATTGTGTTGGCTTTAAAATAGTACATTTAAACGTTAATGTATAAAAATAATACAAATTTTGAGTTATATAATCTAAACTTTTTACCGACTTAATTCATTTTTACTTCATTCAAATTAGAGATTTCCTTTATTTAACGCCAAAAATACTATGATACCAGGACCAGCCAAAAAAACTAAACTAGCAGAAAAAATCTGCTCAACAACTTGCCAATTTATCATAAAAAGAAAGAATTATTATTATTTTAGAAATGTAAGAAAAATCAAAATTCTTAGTTAAAACTAAGTGATTATATTATACCACATATTTTATGGATTAATAATTCTAAATCCAAATCAATCATTAAATTTCCACATTCGGATTTACCGAACTCTACTTTTTTGTAAACATAAATAAAATGAATCTACGGTTAAATCAATAATAAAAAAGAGTTATTGATTTAACCTTCGAAATTTTGAGATCTAAATTTCATGAACAACAAAATAAATAAAGGGTCACCAAAAATTATATAAATTAGTTTTAATAAGATTCAATTATAATCTCACCACAGTCATTAGCATCCACTTTAATTCGAATTCCCGATTGAGACTTTGAATTTAAAAATGCAACGGCCAATTGATCTTCAATTCTTTTTGCAATTGCTCGACGCAATGGACGTGCACCATAGTCAGGATTATCAAAATAAGCTTCGGTAACTAGAGTGTCTCGAACAGCTGTTGTAATTTCTAAATCTGTAAATTTATCTTTAATACGAGTAGACAAATCTTTTAACATTAAATCAGCAATATTTTCTAAATCAGACAGTGTTAATCGGCGAAAAACTACAATTTCATCTAATCGATTTAAAAATTCGGGACGAAAATATTTTTTCAATTCGTCATTAACCTCTTTAGACAATTTGTGATAAGCATCATCCAACTTTTTTTGACTAATAAAACCAATATGCTCATTATAGCGATCAACATCACTATCTTCTTTATTTGCCCCAACATTTGAGGTCAAAACTAGTATTGAATTTTTAAAGTCCACTGTTCGGCCTTGAGAATCCGTTAACCGCCCATCTTCTAGAATTTGTAAAAGTACATTAAATATATCTGGATGTGCTTTTTCGATTTCATCGAATAAAATCATGCAATATGGCTTTTTTCTTACTTGTTCTGTTAATTGACCTCCTTCTTCGTATCCGATATATCCTGGTGGTGCACCAATTAATTTCGCAACTGTTTGCTTTTCCATAAATTCTGACATATCGAATCTTATTAATGATTTATCTGTTCCAAAAATATGTTCCGCTAACACTTTTGCTAATTCAGTTTTACCTACACCTGTTGGACCCGCAAATAAAAAACTTGCAATCGGGCGATTCGGATTTCTTAACCCAGCTTTAGCACCTCTAATAGCATTGCATATAGTAGAAATTGCATAATTTTGGCCTATAATTTTTTTATTTAATGCGTCGTCCATTCCTAATAATTTTACGGACTCAACTTCATTAAGCCTATTAACAGGAATCCCAGTCCAATCTGATAAAACCGACGAAATATGGTCAGCAGTGATTAGAATATCAGGTTTTTTATGAATTTTAAAATGACTGTGGTCTTGTATATCTTGATCCTTTTTCCATTCTAGGTCGAATACACTCCACGTTTTAGATTTTATTAAATTATCAATAGTTAATTCTAGACTACTCGACAAAAATCTTTTGAGTAGATTTTCCATCGCAAAGTAGAATGCTATTGTAATCGAATAAAGCCAATTTAGGCCAACATTATTATAAACTTGCCGCGTTAAACCACTAGTCCAGCTCCAGTTTAAACGAGAGTGCACATATGTCCCGAAATACTTGTGGTCAACCATTTCATGATTTTCTAATAAGGATAGAGCATATTTCCATTCGTACTGTAGCAATTTACTTGACATAAGTTTTTTATAGAGTGAATTAATCGGCTTCCAACTACACCAATATTGTTTTCTATTTTTTCTCATACTTTTTCGTAGCTTATGAATTTTTAATATTGTATATTGTTCATACATAGTTGTCATAAAAACATTCGAAGGTTTTTTAAAAAATTTTTTTACATAATATGGATTATCATCTATCTGATCGCTCCCCCAATCATAACAAAAGTAATTAGTGGAGTTAACAAGTAAATTAAACAGTAAATTAAGTGGTGGAAATTTTCGAAAAATTGGCACTAACTTATATCCTGGCTTGATAATGCCCTGACCTATATACGCCTCTTTAAATTTTCCATGGAAAAATGCTCTTTTTATATTGGATGCACTCTCTTTAGACACTAAGTCAAATGCCCAAAGTCGCGGGTAAACATTCCGATTTTTATAGGCCTTATTTTCCCTTTGTATAATTTTTAAAAGTAACGTCAAAGCATTTGGATAAAGGTTTTCTACTTCAATCTCTACATTTTCTTCCTCTTCAACCTCGTCACTGGTTATGATATTGTTATTATCACTTTTTTCTTTCCTATTCTTAATAATTTTCATATTTCGAAGCTTTAATCCTAATGGCGATTTACCTAAAAATTCTATAAATAACGGCAGAACACGCAAAAAGATTCTACTTATAAAGCGTACCAATTTCCCAAATCCCATGCCAGTTAATTTTATGAAGTTTAACGGTATATAGAAAAAGAATCGCCAAAAACCAAACCTCTTCTTCTTTTTAGGGGCAATAAGATTTTGACCAAACGCCCGAATTGGGGCTAAGATTTTATACAAATCGAACATTGTAGGTATTTTTGGGGGTGCCGGGGGTAATTTGGGTGGTTCCAACGAATCAAGTGATTCCAACGAATTGACTAATTTCTCGGAATCAGCTAATTCTTCAGAATCGACTAATTCTTCGGAATCGGCTAATTTCTTGGAATGAGATAAATTAGTAGGAAAAATAGAATCCAATATCTTTTTGTTCTCCGCAACATCTGAATTGCCACTTTTTTCCATTCTATACCTTCTCTCGTTTTCCTTCATCTCTTTTTCCCAAGCCGTGTACTGTTTTACGAGTATACCAAAAGGATGTTCGTCTACTGGAATACCTTCCCAATATTCATATTGATTATCATCTTCCTCTATTTGAACTGTATCATCTGAATCAAGATCAGTTTCTTCATCACCCTCTTCCAAATATTCTGTATTTTCTACATCATTTTCATATTCTTTATCTTCAGTATGCTCTAAATTGATTTCATCTTTAAAACTTGCTTCATTTTTTAAATTAAGATTATTCTCGAGGTATGCACTCGCACCTGCTTCATCAATTAAATCGATTGCTTTATCTGGTAAATGTCGATCTGGAAGATAACGCGCACTAAGACGAGCTGCGGCGTCTAAAGCTTCTTTAGTATATCTAACATTATGATGTTCTTCATACCGTACTTTAAGACACTCTAAAATACTCACAGTTTCTTTAATCGATGGCTCTTTAACAACAACCGGTTGAAAACGACGTTCTAGGGCACTATCACGTTCGATATATTTTCGATATTCCTGTATAGTAGTTGCACCTATGCATTGGAATTCTCCTCGTGATAATGCAGGCTTTAAAAGATTAGCGGCATCAACAGCTCCTTCTGCGGCTCCTGCTCCAACTATTGTATGAACTTCGTCTATCACAACGATTGTTCTGCCGTCATTTTGAACATCCTCTAAAATAGCCCCTAATCTCTCTTCGAATTCACCTCTAAATTTCGCACCAGCTAATAGAAGACCCATATCCAACAATAGAACGCGCTTTCCCGTTAGGATACTGGGAACTCCATCATCTACAATGAGCTGAGCCAAACCTTCAGCAATCGCCGTTTTACCTACGCCGGGCTCGCCAATTAGAATAGGATTATTTTTCCGACGACGAGCAAGGATTTCGATAACACGTTCAATTTCAGCGTCACGTCCAATAATTGGATCAAGGCGTTTTTTTTTTGCCATTTGCGTGAGGTCAATTGTATAATCTTCAATGTTAACGTAGGGTTCTTCTTCAACATATTCATACTCATCTCGAGCCGTACGAGGCATAACCGTTGAAAGTGTCGAGCTTTTTGGCCTATTAAAACGCACTGAAGCTCCATAGCGGATAGGTTTAGGCTTAAATTTTGCTCGATATTCTAACCCAGCAATAAGTTCCGATTCAAGATCTATAATTTCGTTGACTCCCACTATGTCATAAGGTCCATCCCAGTCATATTTTTGATCTGGTTTTTTGAGAGTTTCAGATTCCTTTATCAAATAGGTTTCGTTAAAAGTTCTAAAATATTCAATGAGACCATCAATAAATTCATATATTGTAGACTGTAAAAACGGTGGTGGAATCACTAATTCAACTGTAGACCGCGAATTAAATGCATTCTGGATCTCAATAGATATTTCTTCTGAAACGCTAAATATTATTTCTATCCGTATTTCTTTATCATGATATTTTTTTAATCTTCTATATTTATTGAATAAATTACGTGGTGATAAAAATTTTGGATCTACATTCGTCGTAGTTTTACTTTCCTCAATTTTCTTTTTATACAATTTTTCTTCTTCATCTTCGAGATCGTATTGTCGATCCCAAGCGTCAAGATCATATTTTACGGTTTCTTCATCGTAATAAGGATTAAAACCTAAGCGATCGATATTATTTTCTTTTCTGACAAGTTCTCGAATTTCGGCTTTAACCTCTTTCCTAACTTGTTCAGTATCCAAACCTAAATTATATAGAACCCGTTTACTGATACCATCTTTTTCACGCAATAATGCCAGTAGCATATGCTCTGTGCTTACTAAATCATCATTAAGTGAATTAGCTTCCCAGATGGCATTTTCGAGTATACGTCGCGCTCGGGGAGCAAAAGGCATAACAACCGAAATTAATCCACCACCATGTCCAACCAAGATATTTACCTGAACGCGGGCGTCATGTAAAGTCACACCATATGATCTCAACACGTGATATCCCAAAGCCTCACGAATAGTCAAAATTCCTAAGAGTAATTGCTCAGACCCAACAAAATTATGACCCATTTTACGGGCCTCAACCTGCGCATTTCGAATAGCATTCGAAGCCGGTTCACTATAACGTTCGAACATAATTTTAAACCTCCCCTCCTCGGGTTAATTAATAATAAATTATTTTAATCTAAATTTGGAATATTTTAAATTAATACAAGTATAAGAGACTCCATTTTAATTGAATAGTTAATTTTCTACGGACACACAAAAAATCAATAACTCACTTTAGACAATAATATATTATACTCTAAATTTAATATTTTAGAAATTTATTTTTCGCAATAAATACTTTAAAAAATTTTCTCCATTAGAGGACTATGAAAGATAGGAGAAATAATAATAATTTTAATAGTAAAAAGGGAAATAAACTGCGTATATTTATTATAGCACGACTATAAATTTATCAAAATTTTTTTTTTCTTAATTTAGAACAGAATAATTATAATTTTTTATTTATAGCTAAAAATTAAAAATGACGCGTTTCATTATAGTTCTATTTTTGCATGTACTACAAAAATAGAACTATTTCCCTTTTTAATTATCGATTTTTGCTAATTTTTCAGTTTTTAAAGAAAAAATTATTTTAAAATAAACCCAGGGTCACTGCTTTGTCTATAGGTAAGCACGCTCCGATACCAAACCAAATCGCAAAAATCGTTCCAAACAGAAAGACTAACATTTCAACAGGACGACGAAATGGGTTTTGAAATTTGTTTATATTTTCAAAGAACGGTACAGTTGCTAATCCCAGAGGTACAGCAGCCATCGCTGCAATTCCTAATAATTTGTTTGGTAAAACCCGTAAAATATTAAATGTTGGAAATAGATACCATTCAGGTAGAATTTCTAATGGAGTAGCAAACGGATCTGCAGGTTCACCAATAGCATATGGTTCTAGTACTCCAAGACCAACTATAATAGCTATTGTTCCTAAGATTACAACAGGAAATATATACAAGAGGTCATTTGGCCACGCAGGTTCACCATAATAATTATGGCCCATACCTTTTGCTAATTTTGCACGAATTTTAGAATCACCTAAATCTGGTTTTTTTATAACAGACATTTCTAAAATTGTCTATATTAAGAAAAATAGTTATGGAAAGGGTCCAGCCTTAATTATAAAAATAATTATTAAAAATTAAATTTAACAATAAAAAATTTTTTGTTTGTTAAAAAAGCAAAATACCATTTTTTATAACTTTATATTAATATGTAATAAAGAGTTTTTAATATTACGCTCATTTATACTATATGCGAAGTTTTTCTTTTATAATACTTAAATAATAATAATCTTAGTACTAGGAAAATATGAACTATTATACATAATAAATTAAACGTTTTTTAGGTAAAATTTAGTATTTTAAAATTTATTGCAATAATCTCGTAAATCTTAAAATGAACTTTAAAAAATTATGCTTTTTCGTAATTAAAAGTTATTTATCCAGTTAAATTTTATATTTTAAACTATATATTAATCCGACAAAATATCTAATTAAAATGTGATTTTAATTTTTGAGCGCTCCCATTTCTTTTGGATATTTACAGAGGTCCGGAAATACCTTGTTGACGAATCATTAAAAAATGTGTTAGCATCAAAACTGCTGCTACAACAGGTAAAACAAAAGTGTGCGCGCTATAAAAACGGGTTAGTGTTCCTTGTCCAACACTCACACCCCCTCTTAAAAGTCCCACGATTGTTGGACCCACAACAGGAATTGCTTCTGGGACACCGGTTACTATTTTACATGCCCAAAAACCAACTTGATCCCAAGGCAATGAATAGCCGGTTACACCAAAAGAAGCTGTAACAGCACCTAAAAGTACTCCGGTTACCCATGTCAATTCACGGGGTTTTTTGAATCCTCCTGTTAAATAAACGCGAAATACATGCAAAATCAGCATTAATACCATCATACTCGCTGACCAACGATGGATTGAGCGAATTAACCAACCAAAATTAACTTCTGTCATTATATATTCTACAGAAGCGAAAGCATCTGACACAGTTGGTCGATAATAGAATGTCATCGCAAAACCGGTCGCTACTTGAACTAGAAAACAAGTTAATACAATACCACCAAAACAATAAAAAATATTCACATGGGGCGGTACATATTTGCTTGTAATATCATCAGCAATAGACTGAATTTCCAATCGTTCTTCAAACCAATCATAGACTTTACTCATAATATTACTAAATAGGTCTTCGCAATTTTACAAAATAGATATATACTAATATTTATTTATAATTGCTATTTACCTATTAATTTACAGTAAAATTACTACATAAAAATCTCAATAATTAATTTCTATTTTATATGAATTTTAAAAAAAGGGAGTACAATTAAGAATTTTAAAATTTTTTCTATTGAATTTGTTTCGTTAAATATTGACATTTGCGAATAAATCGTATAATCTGCAATATATCCTCGATAGCTCAGTGGTAGAGCAATCGGCTGTTAACCGATTGGTCGTAGGTTCAAATCCTACTCGAGGAGAATTAAATAAAAAATTTAGATTAATAAATTAGATTTTTAAGTTAGAAATAAGCATCACCAATTTCTTCCAATAATTTGTTCTTTATGTCTGTAATAAAAAGAGTGGTTTTATAAATAGAAGTCTTAATTAGATTTTATATGAAAATAATAGCTTTTTTCTTGCCATAATTTCACAATTAATTTATAATTTATCAATGATTAGGCAATAAATTCTAATTTTTATGTATTTTGTATAAAATGAATCCTAATTTTTGATTATAAAAAAAATCAATCAATATGACAAGAGGAACATTTACAGGGACAAAACTTAAAGCTATTCGAAAAAGAGGGTTTTTATCACGTGGACGTACTAGAAAAGGATCTAAGATTATAAAACGTCGACGATATAAGTCGCGAAAAATTTTAACCATTCAAAAAAAAATAAAATAGATTTTTGTTCGACAATTTTTTAATTTTTTAAAAATGGGAGGAAAATGCAGAGATTAATAAACGTGCTTTTTAGCACAATAGTAATCGCTTCTCTACGGTACGCAAGAAAAAAAGTGAAAATTTCACAAATCAGGTCCTTGTGGGGTAAACATCAAAATAGAGATGCTGTTCACATCCCAGTGTATCATATTATCAATGGTCAACGACATTTAAGAATTATCACGATAAGCGTCGAAGTCGTGCCCGCAAATGAAAAAGCAGGTAAATCGCAGGAACAGCTTGAAAAATTATCTAATATTAACAAAATTGAATAATTTTTAATTTTCTATATTAAAGGGTAAAGTAATCTATTTTCTTAGAATAGATTATTTTTATATTAACTAATTTTAAAAATTTCACCGGAGATGAAAAGATCTGCTCCTATAACAACAATATGCATATTTAAATATTTAAGATGATAAAAATTAAATTAAATAGATTTTTGCGCGACACTTTTTTAATTTTTCATAATTAAAATATATGAGTTTTGTTAAAGAATTAAATCTTTTATTAACAGCTCGTTATTCTTTAATTTATATAGCGACATTTGAAGAGGATAGATTAGAGTATATGGTTAAAAATTGTTTAAAACTTGGAAAACAGCGGACTTTATATATATGGGATTTTATTGAAGGTTTTTTTAATAGACCAAATTTAAGCGGTTATGGAAAGCGAAATCCTATGCAAGCTCTCGATTTTGTGGAGACATTAACAGTTGAAACGCCAGCAATATTCTTATTAAAAGATTTTCATAAATTTTTCAATGAAATAGCAATTGTTAGAAAAATTCGAAACCTATCTCGTTTATTACAAACGCAATCAAAAACTATTATTATAACTGCACCCGAATTTATAACAATACCAATTGAAATCCGGGAACTTTTCACGAATCTTGAATTCCAATTACCAAATATTGAAGAAATTAGAAATGAATTAGAACGTTTATTGTGTTTACTTGATAAATCACTAACAAAAGAAGATTTTGAAGATCTTGTAAATTCATGTCAAGGCTTATCTATAGAACGTATTAGACGCATATTATCAAAAATTATTGCGAAAAAAAAAGATTTCAATTCTTCTATTATTTCAATAATATTAGAGGAAAAACAACAAATTATTAAACAAACTCAAATATTAGAATTTTGTACGACAGCTTTTACTCTTGATGATGTTGGAGGTTTAATCAATCTCAAAAATTGGTTAAAACAACGTTCAGGCGCATTTTCACAATTAGCAAGAAATTACGGGTTACCGATTCCAAAAGGTCTTCTTTTAGTTGGCATTCAGGGTACAGGAAAATCTTTGATCTCAAAAGTTGTCTCTAATGAATGGCGATTACCTTTATTACGTCTTGATTTTGGTTGTTTATTTGCAGGGATAGTTGGTGAGTCTGAATTTCGTGTACGTGAAATGATTCGAATTACTGAGGCTTTAGCACCTTGCATATTGTGGATTGATGAAATTGATAAATCTTTTCGCGAGTCTGAGTCGAGGGGCGATAGTGGAACTACGAATCGCGTATTAGCTACGTTTATTACGTGGTTATCCGAGAAGACTTCTTCCGTTTTCGTTATAGCTACAGCGAATAATTTTGAATATCTTCCATTAGAACTTGTTCGAAAAGGCCGTTTTGACGAAATTTTTTTTATTGGGTTACCAATTGACGGTGAACGTGAAAAAATTTTTCAAATTATTTTAGAAAAAATTCGTCCAGAAAGAATTAATGAATTTGACATAGATATATTAGTTAAATATTCAAATGATTTCTCGGGCGCCGAAATTTTTCAAGCAATAACTGAGGCAATGTATATTGCTTTTAATGAAAAACGTGAATTTACTACGCAAGATATTCTTGAGAGTTTATATAATATCATTCCACTAGCTCAAGTTGAACAAGCCAAAATTCAAGCTTTACAAAGATGGGTTGAAAGTGGACGATTTAGAGCGGCTTCACATTTTATATAAATAGATATGTCTTTTGGTTTAAATTTTATAAAATATTTTGCTAATTTAAAAATATCTATAGTTTTGTTACTCTTGATTATTAGTAGTGGCATTTTGGGGTCAATTATCGATCAAAATGAGTATACGGAGTTTTCTTTTAGAATAATAGAGCCAAGTTTTTTTCTCGCGAAATTTATTAAATTATTTGGTTTAAATCATATTTTCAATACGGTATGGTTTATTTGTTTATTGTTATTATTTGGATTAAGCTTAGGTTGTTGTACATTTTTTCAGCAATTACCAATGCTGAAAAATATTAGACGAATAAAACTTCATTTAACTAAAAAAAATGCAGAAATTTTGCCATTAAATTTAATACTGAAAAGCATTCCGATTGGTAAATATGTTTGTGTTTTACAAAAATCAGATTATAAAATCTTTCAATCAAGAGGAAGCGTCTATGCTATAAAAGGTTTAATTGGTCGTATATCACCTATTGTAGTGCATTTTAGTATGATTTGTTTATTATTTAGTAGTTTTTTTGCATTTTTATCACAGTTTGTTGCTCAAGAAACGATTCCTGAAACTGAAATTTTTCATATTCAAAATTTATTAGGTAATAATTTAAATATTTTAATTCCTCAAATAACAGCCCGTGTAAATGATTTTTGGGTTTCATATAAAGTGGATTTAACCGAAAAACAATTTTATACAGATATTTCACTAATTGATAATAATGGAAAGGAAATTAAAAGGGAGACTATTTATGTTAATCATCCATTAAAATATTTGGGATTTACTCTTTATCAAACAGATTGGAACAATTTAAGCACACGGATTGATACTACTAATAATAATATTTATCAGTTTCCTGTTTTAAATAAAACTAAGCGTATTTGGTTTTCTGAATTTGAGGATAATTTTTCAAAAATACAAAAAAACTTACCTAGTAATAAATACTTTATACTAACAATAACAAATTGGGGTATAAATTATCTATATGATAAACTGGGGTCATGCATTAGAATATTTGAATTTAATGAATCAATACTTACTGATTTAGTATTTTTGGGATTTGTTAAAGCTACAGGTCTTCAAATAAAAGCGGATCCTGGGATATGTTTGATTTATATTAGTTTTATGCTTTTAATAACAAGTATTGTTGTTAGTTATATTTCATGTTTACAGATTTGGTCCGATTTTTTTGTAGGAAAATTAGACATAAAAGGAACCAGCAATAGATCAAAAATTGAATTGGAATCAGAAGTATTGTATATGATTTTAAAATTTTAATTTTATGCGGACGGAGAGACTCGAACTCTCACGAGATATCTCACTAGAGCCTAAGACTAGGGCGTCTACCAGTTCCGCCACGTCCGCTTATAAATAAAGACGATATCATAAATGTTGTTTTTTGTCCAGGTGCCAAATCATGATAAATTCCCATTTACATTAAACCAATTGTTATTAATTTACGCTATCGCTTCTGCTGGAAATTTCAAGTATGCGGCAAAAAAACTTTTTATAGCACAATCTACATTAAGCACTCAAATTAAAAATTTGGAGACAGAGCTTAATTCCTCATTATTTTATCGTAAAAGAATGAGAAGTAACCTCACTTATAATGGACAAATATTTATGCGATACGTTTTTCGAATACTAGCCTTATGCTATGAAGGTGAGTATGTAATATCTAGCTCCTCTTTAAAAAAAAAGACAAATAGTAATTGCTTCAACTCCGACAATTGGAACACATATTATACCTCAATTGGTGCGGAATTTTCAAATATATGATCCAGAGCTTATTATTAATAAGGGGATTGATCGAACTGAACAAATTTCATGGGATGTAGCTCGAAATCATATTGATATTGGATTTGTTAGTGGCAGGGTTCCTTCTAATCTACATTCTTTACTCAACATTAAACCTTATATAAAAGAAGAAGTTGTTCTGATTTCGACTTTTTCTCTATTTGGACATTTAAAAACTATCAAAATAAAACATTTATATTATTTAAATATTATAGGGTTGAATCCAAATACTAGTGCTCAAAAATCAATAAATAGCTGCCTTACTAGAAACGGTATAAATTGCGATCGACTGTATTACAAAATTCAATTGAATAGTACAGAAGCTATCAAAGGTGCGGTTAAAGAAAATCTTGGGGTATCATTCATTTCTTTCAAATCTATTAAAAAAGAATCTAAACTAAATTTTACATTTGTTTTTCGAATAAAAAATCAGCGCATGTTTCGCACATTGTGGATTATTTCAAATTTAAATCATATAGATTCTATAAAAGCCCTAAAAATTAAAGCCAAAATTTTAACTCCAATTTCTGATTATAAGAAAAATTTTATTGACAAGATAGTTTATTGACAATAATAGAATTCAGTCATAATCTATAATTCCATTAATTAACATTATTTGTTATCCTTAAAAATGAAATATGCTGTTATTGAAGTTTGTGGACGCCAAATAGTAATAGAAGAAGGACGACATTACATAATAAATCGATTACCTTATAAAATAGGAACTTTAATTCTATTCACGCGAATTCTATTGTGTAATGAGAAAGGCTTACGCTCTGTAGGATACCCTTACATAAAAGATTATAAAAAAATTCAAATCACTGGTACTATTCTTGAACACAGTCAAGGTTCTAAAATTATAGTTTTTAAAATGCGAACAAAGAAAAAATTCCGTCGCACGACAGGGCATAGACAATCGAATACAAGTATTATAATTAATAAAATAAAAACAATTAAATTTTAATATTATGGCACATAAAAAAGGTGCGGGTAGCACTAAAAATGGTCGTGATTCAAATTCTAAACGGCTAGGTGTTAAATGTTCGGGTGGTCAACGAATATTGGCAGGTAATATTCTAATTCGTCAACGAAGTTTAAAAATTCAGCCCGGCATAAATGTAGGTTGCGGGCGTGACTACACACTATATGCGTTAGATAATGGATTAATAAAGTTTGAATCAATTCGACAGCATAAAAAAAATTACAAAACAGTAAATATTATTTCAAACAGTTAATTTTATTTCTAGAATTGTTTCAGAAGCTTCTAAATAATATTTAAAATATAGCGAATTCGTATTTAATGTAGCTTATTTATATCAAACATGGTAATTCTAAAAAATTTGCGATACTAATCGCTTGTTTCTCAATCTGCTTAAGTGACATTAATGAATCTAAGGGATATATTGGTATTTTTCGTTTATCCTTCATTATTAGATAAATTTGTCGTTGTTTTAAATTTTCGTAATTATCTACTTTAATTCCATCTGCATCTTTTATGGGATATGTTAGAAATATTTTTTTTCCAAAAATATCCTTTCTTACAATCCGTATGACGGAATCTATTTTATTGAATAAATTGTAACCAGAACCACGATCTTCAATAATTTCTAATATGGAGAATGTGCTGAGAGCTAAAATAGTTACTAGACACAAAATTAATATTGTATTTATCAACTCAATATTGGAATAACTTATTATTAAGAGTTTATGAAGCGAATCTTGGATTAGTATAAATAAACTGTAACTACTTAATACTCCCACTATACTACTGACTAAACATTTTTCAAAAGTTCTTGATCCTTTTATTAATTGGATATTTATAAATGGAATAGATTCGACTAGGTATTTCATTAAAATTTTTAAAAATTGGATTATTTATTATATTAGATAGTATTAAAATTAATCTGTTAATTATTTAATTAATTGTACTAAAAAAGCAGAACCGTTCGAAAAAACAGGTATTCGTACAAATTTTAATCAATTTGCGATTTCAGAATTTTGAAGTTTTTATTATTAATATTTCTTAAACATATTTTTAAACATTTCAATAGACAATATAATAAAAATTAAATAGAAGATTGATAATGAGAGTTGAGGACTTAAAATTTATGAAAAGCTATCTTTAACATAAACTCTTAAAAATTAAAAATATGTTACCATACAGTAATCATTGTAAAAAAATTTACAGAAAAAATTAAACCAATCTAATAGCTTTCAAAACTAAAAATAGTCCAGAAGATAATGCAAAAACGAAGCTTAATAATAAAAAATAATCGATAAAAATTGGTGCCATCTTATAAGTTACTGTTATTTTTCTAATTAAATATTATAGAACAATAATTTTAAAATTAGTAGTTAACTTTTTATTAAGTATTTATAGAGTATAATATTAATACCCGGTTTTTATTTTTAAAGTTAAATAATAGATGAGTAAATTTAATTTTGTTGGACCTTATAATAAGAATGATTCCACTATTGGACATCTTTCTACACCCTTTACAAGTTCAAAATTTGTGGAAACTTATTTGTCCTCTCTTCCTGTTTATCGAGAAATACTATTACCTTGTTATTTTCGAGGTTTAGAGGTTGGTATGGCTCATGGTTATTTTTTAATTGGTCCATTTTATAAATTAGGGCCTTTACGTAATTCTGAAATTGCATTAATCGCAGGTTATCTCGCTACCATTGGATTAATAATAATTTTAAGTTTAGCTTTGGCTTTATACGGCAAAGTTTACTATGGAAATATAAATAAATCCACTAAAATATATTCACCAAGTATTAATGTAAACCCCTATGTTAATAATGATAAGATAGAAAAAATTTGGGTCGTTAATGAGCTAAATAGTTATAAAGGCTGGATGAATTTTACCGGAGGGTTTCTAATTGGAGCCTTAGGTGGTTCAGGTTTTGCTTTTACATTATTAAGTTGATTAATCGTGAATTTATTGATTTACATTTTTTATTTTTTTGATATTGTGTGAGGTGCCTAAGTATAAAATTTACCTAATGTGTCAGAATGTTAGAATGTCAAAATAAAAACATAGCAGTACAAGGTCCTTAGGCTCCCTTCAATTTATTTACGTAAAAAATATTATGACTATATTATTAAGCAAGAAGAGAATTGTACTAGAAGAAAATCTATTTATACGAAAATAAATTATATTGATGGTTAATTCTTATAACATGGTATAATATCTAAAGCTGAAAAGAAAAGTAATCAAAATTGTTAGATTATTTAAAAATTAATTTTATAACCTAAATAATTAAAAGCCACCAAATAACACTTTAGAGAAATAAAATCTCTCTAAAGTGTTATTAAATCCGTGATAGGACCTAAAATTACTTTGAGATCACCCTCAGTAATTTCTATACTTGGATCGGAACGATCACAAATCGTCTTAGGTTCATCTGAAGTCATTTCGACTTCACGATCGGGACGATCGTCCCGATTCCGTATTTTCTTATATCGCCGTTTTATGCGACGCCAGAGCGTAACAACGATACCAGGTCTTCCTTCTTCAGGGTTTTCCAGACCTAGAAGTTCATTTTCAGCGGATTCACCCCGCTTCCTAGCCGCCAAGTTCAAATACTTGGCGGATATTAGACATGCTGGCGCAGCGCCTGGCACGAAGTCCGCGGCACCAAGTACCGCTGGCGATGACATAGCCATCGCAGCTAAGGCGGAAGAAGTTACCAACAGAACTCTAGACAATTTATACTCAAACCTAAGAATGGCCACTACTGAGGACTCTAGGTACGAAACAGTGACCATT